>Ga0207864_1000039_pt1 | contig 214564 bp, 187 predicted proteins | sample HigsolmetaAR202D_FD_184834 | JGI IMG/M metagenome (GOLD analysis project Ga0207864, IMG submission 184834) | Ionic liquid and high solid enriched microbial communities from the Joint BioEnergy Institute, USA - AR20-2-D (SPAdes) (version 2) ... | reverse complement strand
GCTCGACGAAGTTGCCCATCCACGCGCCGCCGCGCTTGCTCGGGCGCTTGAACGGGTCGAGGTAGAACAGCGCAAGCTGCGAGCCGTCGGCGTCGTACACGTCGAACACGCGCACGTCCGGGTGGTACACCGGCAGGTCGGTGCGCTCCTTCAGGGTGATGCCGTAGAGCTGGTTGGCGGCGTAGAACACGCCGTCCCTGAGCACGCGGTCGAGCTCGAAGTACGGGCGGATCTGCGACTCGTCGAGGTCGTACTCGGCCTTGCGCACCTGCTCGGCGTAGAAGTCCCAGTCGGCGGCGCCGGCGGTGAAGCCGCCGCCTTGCGCGTCCACCACGGCCTGGATCCTGGCCAGCTCGGCGCGGGCGCGGGCGGTGGCCGCGGGCACGGTGTCGGTCAGCAGCTTGAGCGCGGTCCCGGGGGTGCCGGCCATCTGGTCGGCGATGGAGTAGGCGGCGTAGTCGGGGTAGCCCAGCATCTTCGCCTTGCGCGCGCGCAGCTCGACCAGGCGCAGGACGATCGCGCGGGTGTCGTTGTCGTCGCCTCGGGCGGCGCGGTTCATCGAGGCGGCGAGGATCTCCTCGCGCAGGCCGCGGTCCTTGAGCGAGGCCAGCACCGGCTGCTGGGTGGTGTTCTGCAGTTCGAGCAGCCAGCCTTCCTTGCCCGCGGCCCTGGCGGCCTCGGCGGCGGCGGCGATGGTGCCTTCGTCCAGGCCCTCGAGCCGCGCGCGGTCGGTGACCAGGACGCCTGCGGCATTGGTGGCGGCCAGCAGCTTCGCGCCGAAGGCGGCGGTCAGCGAGGATTCCTCGGCGTTGAGCTTGCGCAGCTCGGCCTTGTCGGCATCGGACAGCAGCGCGCCGGCGCGCACGAACTGCCGGTAGCGGTGCTCGACCAGGGTCTTCTGCTCCCCGGTCAGGCCGAGCGCATCGCGCTGGTCATGGATGGATTTGACCCGCTCGAACAGCTTCGGGTCGAGGAAGATGGTGTCCATGTGCTCGGCCAGCTTCGGCGCGAGCGCTTCCTCGGCGGCCTGCAGGGTCGCGTTGGTGTGCGCCGAGGTCATGGCATCGAACACCAGCATGGCGCGCGACAGCAGCGCGCCGGCCCGCTCCATCGCCTCGATGGTGTTGGCGAAGGTCGGCGGCTCGGGGTTGTCCGCGATCGCGCGGATCTCGGCCAGGTGCTGGCGCATGCCTTCCTCGATCGCCGGCTGGTAGTCGGCGTCGCGGATGCGGTCGAACGGCGGCGCCTGGAACGGCAGCGTGCTTGCGGACAGCAGCGGGTTCCCGCCCTCGGCGGGCACGGCGGGGATGTTGTCGGACATGGTGTTGTCGTTGGCGGGACGCTCGCCGCAGGCGGTGAGGGCCAGGGCGATCGCCGACGAAAGTAGCAGCTTGCGCAGCATGCAGGGCTCCGGAAGGAAAACGGACGGCCCGCGGTCCTGCGGGCCGTTCCCCAGCATGGCCGTTCCGGCGGGCAGGCAGGAGTGCAGGAGGTCCCGGTCGGCGCGGCGGCCGCCTGGCCGTTCAGGCGGCGGTCGGCACGGTGCCTTCTACCTTCTAATCGGCGTCGGCGGGACGGTCCACGCCCGGCGTGAACCAGAAGGGGATGCGGTAGCGGCGCTCGCGCATGGCGCCCTTGTCGCCGCCGCCAGGGTTCCAGGCCAGGCGCAGTTCGTGGCGGCCCGGCGCCAGGCCGGCGAGGTCCACGTAGCCGATCAGCCCGCGCAGGCCGAGGTCGCGGCGCTCGGCGGGGACGAAGCCGTCCAGGGGCACGGGCTTGCCGTCGAGCGTGACGCTCCACATGCGCGACAGGCATTCGAGCGCGCGCGCGGTGGCGGCATCGCCAGAAGCCTGGTTGCGGCCGCCGGGGAGCGCGGGGCAGCGCTTCCGCGCCAGCGGGTTGTCCAAGTCCGGCCGGTGCGGGATGAACAGCCGCACGTGGGTCGAGGCGACCTGGTCGGACGGGATCATCGGGTAGCGCAGCAGCACGTCGCGGTGCGTGCGCATCGACTCGTAGTGGGCGCTCTCCAGTCCGTGTCCCACCGCTTCGCCGGTCACGACCTCGTAGCTGTGGAACAGCGCGAATGCCTGCGAGTTGACCACCTGCACGCCGCCGAACACCATGGCGAGCATGATCACCAGCACGTACACCACCATGAAGCCGCGGCTGGGCAGGTTGCTCTGCAGGGTGAGCTGCACCGGCATGATCAGCCGCTGCGGCATGAGCACGCCGTAGACGCGCAGCGCGCCGTGCGCGAGGCGCGACAGCCACGGTGATTCCTTCCCCTGGCGCCTGCGGCGCAGGTAGAGCTGCTCTCCGAGCCATGACAGCAGGGAGCCGAGCACGAACAGGGAGTAGCAGGCGAGCAGGATCCGCATGGCCATGCGGTCGCCGACGCCCAGCAGGTGGCTCGTGGCGGACGAGAGCAGGATCATCGCCACCGCGAGCACGCCGACCCAGACAAGGGTCAGCGCCATCAGGACCGCCATGGCGAACAGCATCGAGGCGACGCGGTCGGCGCGGTCGATGGTGCCGTCGAGGCTGCCGATGCGCGCGCGGTAGTAGTCCTGCGTGAGCTCGCCGGTCATCGGGATCCGGTTCCAGCGGATGCCATCGGGGAAGGTCGCCTTCAGGCCGATCAGCGCGATCCAGTAGGCGCGCACGGCCAGGTGGATGAGGAAGGCGAACGCGAGCGAGTAGGACAGCCCCGAGCAGACCTGGAAACCGAAGCGCAGGGCCTGGGTGAGCATGCCCTCGACATGGACCTCGCTGGCGGCCCAGGCGTCGAAGACGTGCCCGGGCGCCGACAGCAGGGCGAAGGCCAGCAGGCCGGAGACGAGCAGTTCCAGTTCGTCGGTGCGTTCGCGCAGGCGCTCGAAGGCGATGCGGGCGCCTGGCGTGCTGCCGGCGGTCACCGCAGGATTTCTTTGCTCGGCCATGCGCTTCCTCCCACTCCCGAACGGGTGGCAGGGCGCAGTCTATCGGCCCGGCGGCGCGCCTGCAGGCGCCGCCGGGCGGCGGCTCATGCGGCTTCGGCTTCCTCGAGGACGCGCCGGTCCTCGCCGTCTCCGCCGGCCTTCGCCACCGCGTCGCCCGCCTGGCCGCAGACGCCGCGCCAGGCGGCGAGCAGGTTGGGGCAGTGCTCGCTCATGTAGTCGATCTCGAGGTTCAGCCGTTCGAGCAGGAAATCGATGAAGGCGCGCACCTTGGGCGACTGGCCGTGTCCGCGCGGGAACACCGCGTTGAACTCGTATTCGGGGCCGACCCAGCCGGCGAGCACGCGCTTCACCTTGCCCCATTCGACGGCCTGCTTGACCATCACGTCGGCGCCGACGAGCAGACCTTCCCCGCACAGCAGCGCGCCCTTCAGCGCGGCCGGGTCGTTGGCGACCAGCACCGGGTTGATCGGGAACTGGCGCGGGCCGTTGCCGTCGTCCAGCGTCCAGGCGTAGCCGTTGCCGTGGCGATGCTTGTGCATGGCGAGCGTGCGGTGGTACTGCAGCTCGTCCGGGTGCAGCGGTTCGCCGTGGCGCTCGATGTAGGAGGTGGCCGCGAACACCTGGGTGCGGATGGTGCCGAGCCTGCGCGCGACCAGGCTGGAATCCGGCAGCGGGCCGAGCCGCAGCGCGACGTCGATCTCGGTGGCGATCAGGTCCACCGGCTCGTTGGTCAGCAGCATGTCCACGCGCACTTCGGGATGGCGTGCGTGGAACTCGCCCAGCAGCGGCGCGATCTTGTCGATGCCGATCGAGTAGGGCGCGGTGAAGCGCAGCCAGCCGCGCGGGCCGGCCTGCAGCTGGCTGACCGCGCTCTCGGCCTCGATCAGGTCGCGGGCGATGCGTTGCGAATGCTCGTAGTACACGTTGCCGGCCTCGGTCAGGCCGAGCTTGCGTGTGGTGCGATGGAGCAGCTTCGTGCCGAGGCGTTCCTCGAGTTCCTGCACCTTGCGGCTGACGGTGGTCTTGGGCAGCCGCAACGAGCGGGCCGCGGCGGTGAAGCTTCCGTGCTCGACCACCTTGACGAAGATAAGGGTGTCGTTGAGGTCCGGCATGGGGGAGTTCCTCCACGGGAGACGTTTGGCCCGTGTGCGGAACAATTATTCCCTTGATTCCGGACTAATCAAGTACGAGTTTGGCGCATATCGTAGGCGGCACCCCACGAATGGAGCGCCGCCATGCGAGCTTCCCGCCGCCACAGCCTGTCGTATGCGAGCTTCGTCCTGCTGCTGGCCGCCGATGCCGTGGCGGCGCTCGCTTTGCTTGTCGATCAATGGGTTATGCCGGGCGGCCTGTGGTCCTGGCTGCTGGCCGCGGTGCTGGCCATCCCGCTGCTGCCGGTTTTGCTGAAGTTGGCCGATCGCCTGTTCGAGCTTGCACGCAGGGCGGGGAATATCCCGAATCCGGGAGGGACTTTCCCGTGGGCGGGATAATCAGGGGCGGGACGACCCCTTCCGCCGTGCTGGTGCTGGGCGCGGCCGGCGAGATCGGCCGCGGCGTGGTGCGGGCAGCGGTGGACGCCGGCCATCCGGTGGTGGCCGTGGATGCCGACCGGCGTGCCCTTGCCGCGCTGCGCGCCGGGTGCCCGGACGCGCGCCTGGCCACGGTGTCCGCCGCCATCGCCAGCGATGGCGACGCCGCGCGTCTGGCCGCGCGGCTGCGGGCCATGGGCATCAGGCTGCAGGGTGTGGTGGCGAGCCTGGTCGGCACGCACCGCTGCGGGCGCCTGATCGACCAGCCCGCCGAGGTGCTGCGCGAGACGCTCGACCGCGACCTGATGCCGCACCTGTTCGCGGCGCGGCACCTGTTCCCGCTGCTGCCGCACGATGGCCGGCACGGCTACGTGCTGGTCGGCGGTCCCGGCGGCGAGCACCCGTGGGCCGGCTATGGCCACTGCTCCATCGTCGCCGCGGCGCTGCGGATGATGGCGCGCGTGCTGCGCGACGAGGCGGGAAGGCATGGCCTGCGCGTGCAGTTGCTGCCGCTCGACGCACCGCTGCGCAGCGATGGCGCGGAACGGCCCGACGGCGCCTCGCCCAGGGCCATCGCCATGGGGACGCGCGCGCTGGCGATGCTCGGGCTGCCGCGTACCGCCGGAGGCGGGACACCCGTTTCCATTACCCCGGGCGTCATTGAGGACGTTCCGGGGCAGGCCGCATCGTTGCCGCAGGGCGAGGCGATCGTCGCCGGGCGCGAGGCGGTCCTGCCCGCGCGCGACCTGCGCGATGCGCGCGCGCTGCTGCGCTCCCTGGTCCCCACCCCCCACGTTCCCTGGAACCCGCAACCATGAACACCCCCATCCGTGTTTCCACGCCCATGACGCGTCGTGCCAGGCCGGTGCTCGCCGCGCTGGCCGCCATGCTGGTCGCGGCGTGCGGCAGCCATGCCTCGCAGGGCGGGGGCGAAGCCGCGCCGCCGCAGGTCAGCGTCGCCACCGTGCTCAGCGAGCAGGTACGGCGGTGGGACGGCTACACCGGCCGCGTGTCCGCGATCGAAACCGTGGAGCTGCGCCCGCGCGTGAGCGGCTACGTCCAGCGCGTCGCCTACACCGAGGGCCAGGAGGTCAGGAAGGGCGACCTGCTGTTCGTGATCGACCCGCGTCCGTACCGTGCCGCGTTGCAGCAGGCGCAGGCCGGGCTCGAACGTGCCCGCAGCGAAGCCCGGCACGCCCGCGCGCAGGGCGAACGCGCGAAGGCGCTGCTCGAGGCGCGCGCGATCTCGCGCGAGGAATTCGAGGCGCGCACGTCCGCCGCAGCGCAGGCCGACGCCGCGGTGCGCGCCGCCGAGGCGGCGGTCGCCGCGGCGCGCCTGGACCTGCAGTTCACCGAGGTGCGCTCGCCGATCGACGGCCGCGCAGGGCGGGCGATGGTCACCGTGGGCAACCTCGCGCAGGCCGATGCGACCGTGCTGACCACGGTGGTCTCGCAGGCCCCGGTGCACGTGTACTTCGATGCCGACGAGCGCAGCTGGCTGCGTTACGTGCAACAGGCTCGCGACGGCGAGCGCGGCGGGATCGGCAACGCCGTGCGCGTCGGGCTGGCAGGCGACGATGGCTACCCGTACGAGGGTGTGGTCGATTTCGTGGACAACCGCGTCGACCCGGCCACCGGCACCATCCGGGTCCGGGCCGTGCTGCGCAACCAGGAGCGCGTGTTCACGCCAGGCCTGTTCGCGCGCGTGCAGCTCGAGGGCGGCGGCGAGTTCGCCGCGCTTCTGGTGGACGAGAAGGCCGTGCTCACCGACCAGGACCGCAAGTACGTCTACGTGCTGGGCGAGGACAACACCGCGCAGCGCCGCGACGTCGTGCTGGGCCCCGTGATCGACGGCCTGCGCGTCGTGGAAAGCGGGCTCGCGCCGGGCGACAAGGTGATCGTCAGCGGCCTGCAGCGCGTGTTCATGCCCGGCATGCCGGTGACGCCGCAGATGGTGGCGATGCGTGACAGGACGAAACCGGGGACGCGCGTGGCCAGCAGCGTCGCCGGTGCCCGCTGACCAGGAAACGGACCGGCCACGACGCCATATCCCTCCCCCCACCGGCCGGCGGCTGACCGGAGCTTCCCTGTTCCCCTCGGCGCCGGGAAGCCGCTGGGCCGGACCTTCCCGCGATCCCGCACGGTGCGGGCAGGCAGGGTCTTGCCGCACGCAAGGAATACCGCCATGGATTTTTCGAAATTCTTCATCGACCGGCCGATCTTCGCGGCGGTACTGTCGATCGTGATCTTCGCCGCCGGCCTGATCGCGATCCCGCTGCTGCCGGTCAGCGAGTACCCGGAAGTGGTGCCACCGTCGGTGGTGGTACGCACGGTGTACCCGGGCGCCAACCCGAAGGTGATCGCCGAGACGGTGGCCACGCCGCTGGAGGAGGCGATCAACGGCGTCGAGGACGTGATGTACTTCAAGTCCGTCGCCGGCTCGGACGGCGTGCTGCAGATCACCGTGACCTTCCGCCCCGGCACGGATCCGGATGACGCCACGGTGCGGGTGCAGAACCGGGTGTCGCAGGCGCAGGCGCGGCTGCCGGAGGACGTGCGCAGGCAGGGCATCAGCGTGCAGAAGCAGTCACCTGTGTTCCTGATGGTCGTGCACCTGATCTCGAAGGACGGCCGCCACGACACGCTGTACCTGCGCAACTACGCGCGCCTGCACGTGCGCGACGAGTTCGCGAAGATCCCGGGCGTGGGCGATGCGTTGCTGTTCGGCGGCGGCGACTACGCCATGCGCATCTGGCTCGATCCGGACCGCGTGACCGCGCGCGGGTTGACCGCGGGCGACGTGCTGCGCGCCGTGCGCGAGCAGAACGTGCAGGTGTCGGCGGGCCAGCTCGGCGCCGAGCCGATGCCCAACGGCAGCGACTTTCTGCTGCCGATCAACGCGCGTGGCCGCCTGGAGACCGTCGAGGAGTTCGAGGACATCGTGCTCAAGACCGGCACGGATGGCGAGGTCGTGCGCCTGCGCGACGTGGCGAGGGTCGAGCTGGCCGCGGGCGACTACACGCTGCGCGCGCGTCTGAACGGCATGAACGCAGCGGCGATCGGCATCTTCCAGGCACCGGAGGCCAATGCGCTGGAGGTTCGCGACGCGGTGACGGCGAAGATGGCGGAGATCCGCGAGCGCCTGCCGGAAGGCGTGGACATCACCTCGGTCTACGACACCACCGTGTTCGTGCGCGAGTCGATCCGCGCCGTGATCCGCACCCTGCTGGAAGCGGTGGTGCTGGTGGTGTTCGTGGTGATCCTGTTCCTGCAGACCTGGCGTGCCTCGGTCATCCCTCTGCTGGCGGTGCCGGTGTCGGTGGTCGGCACCTTCGCGGTGCTGTACCTGCTCGGCTACACGATCAACACGCTGACGCTGTTCGGGCTGGTGCTGGCGATCGGCATCGTCGTGGACGACGCCATCGTTGTGGTGGAGAACGTCGAGAGGCACATCGAGGAGGGCGCCTCGCCATTGGAGGCCGCGCACCTGGCGATGCGCGAGGTGTCCGGGCCGATCATCGCCATCGCCCTGGTGCTGTGCGCGGTGTTCGTGCCGATGGCGTTCCTGACCGGCGTGACCGGGCAGTTCTACAAGCAGTTCGCGGTGACCATCGCCATCTCGACGGTGATTTCCGCGATCAACTCGCTGACCCTGTCGCCGGCGCTGGCGGCCCGGCTGCTGCGCCCGCGCGACGCGGAGAAGGACCGCCCGGCACGCGTGATCGAGCGCCTGTTCGGCTGGCTGTTCGTGCCATTCAACCGCTTCTTCCGGCGCAGCTCGGAGCGTTACCAGGGCGCGATCTCCCGTGCGCTGGGCCGACGCGGCGCGGTCTTCGCGGTGTACCTGGCACTGCTGGCGGGCACCGGCCTGGTGTTCAGCGCGGTGCCGGCGGGCTTCATCCCGTCGCAGGACAAGATGTACGCGCTGGCGGGCGTGAAGATGCCGGAGGGATCGTCCATCGAGCGCACCGACGCGGTCCTGAAGAAGATGGCCGCGCTGGCGTCGGAAGTCGATGGCGTCGTCAGCGAGGTGGCGTTCCCGGGCCTGAACGCGCTGCAGTTCACCAACACGCCGAACCATGGCGTGGTGTTCTTCTCCTTCCAGCCCTTCGACGAGCGCAGGCGCTCCGCGGAGGAGATCGTGGCCGAGCTCAACGCGAAGTTCTCCACGATCGAGGAAGGATTCGCCTTCGCGCTGATGCCGCCCCCGATCGACGGCCTCGGCAACGGCCTGGGCTGGTCGCTGTTCGTCGAGGACCGTGCCGGGCTCGGCTACGGCGAGCTGCAGAACGCGGTGCAGGCGCTGCAGGGCGCGGCGGTGCAGACGCCGGGCCTGGGCTTCCCGATCAGCAGTTACCAGGCCAACGTGCCGCAGCTCGAGGCCGAGGTGGACCGGGTGAAGGCCAAGGCGCAGGGCGTGCCCCTGGTCGGGTTGTTCGAGACGCTGCAGACGTACCTGGGGTCGGCCTATGTCAACGACTTCAACATGTTCGGCCGGACCTGGCAGGTGATCGCCCAGGCCGATGCGCGGTTCCGCGACGAGGTCGGCGACATCGCCAGCCTGCGCACGCGCAACGAGCGCGGCGAGATGGTGCCGGTCGGCTCGGTGGTGGACATCCGCGAGACCTACGGTCCCGATCCCGTGATCCGCTTCAACGGCTATCCCGCCGCCGACCTGCTCGGCGAGTACGACCCGCGCGTGCTGTCCTCGGGCGAGGCGATGGCGAAGGTGGCCGGCCTCGCGCGGCAGGTGCTGCCGCCGGGCATGACCATCGAGTGGAGCGACCTGAGCTACCAGCAGGCCACGCAGGGCAATGCCGCGCTGGTGGTGTTCCCGCTGGCGGTGCTGCTGGTGTTCCTGGTGCTGGCCGCGCTGTACGAGAGCTGGACGCTGCCGCTGGCGGTGATCCTGATCGTGCCCATGTGCATGTTCTCGGCGCTGCTGGCCGTGTGGCTGACCGGCGGGGACAACAACGTGTTCGTGCAGGTCGGGCTGGTGGTGCTGATGGGCCTGGCGTGCAAGAACGCGATCCTGATCGTCGAGTTCGCCCGCGAGCTGGAACTGCAGGGCAAGGGCATCGTCGAGGCCGCGCTCGAGGCCTGCCGGCTGCGCCTGCGCCCGATCGTCATGACCTCGGTCGCGTTCATCGCCGGCACCGTGCCGCTGGCGCTGTCGAGCGGCGCGGGCGCGGAGGTGCGCTCGGTCACCGGCGTGACCGTGTTCGCAGGCATGCTCGGCGTCACCGCCTTCGGCCTGTTCCTCACCCCGGTGTTCTACGTGGCGTTGCGCAAGCTGGCCAACCGGCCGCTGGTCGCGCATCCGCCGCGGGACGCCGCCGCCGTGCACGCCTGATTCCACAGAAAGCAGGGAAACGCGCCATATGGACACCCAACGCAGGATCGCCCTGGTCACGGGGGCCACCCGCGGCATCGGTTTCGAGACCGTGCGCCAGCTCGCGCGCGCCGGCGTGCATACCCTGCTGGCCGGGCGTGACGGCGGCCGCGCCGGGCAGGCGGCCGCCACGCTGCGCGCGCAGGATCTGCCGGTCGATCCCGTCGTGCTCGACGTGACCGATCCGGCCACCATCGCCGCGGCGGCGGCGGAGGTCGGGCGCAGGCATGGCCGCCTGGACATCCTGGTCAACAACGCCGGGATCTTCATCGACGACCTGGAGAAGGGGACGACCGGCCAGCCGCTGGACACCTGGCGCGCGACCTTCGCGACCAACCTGTTCGGGATGGTCGAGACCACGCAGGCGTTCCTGCCGCTGCTGCTGAAGTCTCCCGCCGGGCGCATCGTCAACGTGTCCAAGAGCGCGGTGAACGCGTGGACGGTGCAGCTGGCGCTGGCGTTGCGCGACACGGCGATCAAGGTCAACGCGGCCGACCCGGGCTACGTCCGCACCGACATGAATGCCGGCGAAGGCGAGCTTCCCGTGGAAGAAGGCGCGCGCACCAGCGCCTGGCTGGCAATGATCGGCGACGACGGCCCCACCGGCGGCTACTTCCACTTCGACGAGGCATTGCCATGGTGATCCGCACCACGACCACACTGCTCGCGGCCGCGCTGCTGGCCGCGTGCGCCGCCGGACCCCGCCACGTGCGTCCGGACATGCCATTGCCGGAGGCGTTCGCCTCCGCGCACGGGGACGGGGATGGCGGCGCGGCGCAGGCCGTGGACATCGACGGGGCCTTCCAGCAGGGCTTCGGCGACCCGCTGCTCACCCACCTGGTCCACGATGCGCTGCGCGCCAATCACGACCTGCGTGTCGCGCTTGCCCGCTACGACCGCGCCAACGCGCTGCTGCGCGGCGCGCGATTCGATGCCCTGCCCACGATCACCGCGCAGGGCGAGGCGGCGGACGTGCGCGCCAGCACGGACCAGGCGCCAGGCGTCCCGCGCGATGCGCGCGACGGGGAGCGATGGAGCGCCGGCGTGGTGGTGGGATGGGAACTGGACCTGTTCGGGCGCGTGCGCCGGAGCATCGAGGCCGGGCGCGCGGAGGCCGAGGCCAGCGCCGCGGACCTGCGCGCGATGCAGGTCGCGATCGCCGGCGAGGTCGCGCGCACCTACGTCGAGCTGCGCGGCGTGCAGGAGCGGTTGCGCGTGGCCCGTGCCAACCTGGACAACCAGGAGCAGACCCTGGAACTGGTGCGGGCGCGGCTGGAGGCCGGCGCGGGCACGGATTTCGACCTGGCCCGCGCGAACGCGCAGTTCGAGGCGACCGCCGCGCGCATCCCGGCTCTGGAGGCGCAGGAACGCATCGCCATGCACCGGCTCGCGGTGCTGACCGGGCGCACGCCCGGGGCACTGGTGGAGGAGCTGTCCGAACCGCGGCCATTGCCCGCGTTGCCCGCGCGCATCGACCCGGGCGCGCCCGGCGATCTGTTGCGGCGCAGGCCGGACATCGCCGTGGCCGAGGCCAGGCTGCATGCCGCCACCGCGCGCATCGGCGTCGCCACCGCGGACCTGTTCCCGCGCTTCACCCTGGCCGGGCTGATCGGCACGCAGGCGGTCGACGTCAGCGCGCTGTTCGAACGGGACAGCGAGACACGGTTCGTGGCGCTGGGCATCGACTGGTCGTTCCTGGACTTCGGCCGCGTGCGCGCGCGCATCGCGGCGGCCGGCGCGGACGCCAGGGGCGAACTGGCGCGCTACCGGCAGGCGGTGCTGCTGGCGCTGGAGGACACCGAGAACGCGCTGGTGCTCCATGCGCGTGCACGGGCGCAGGACGCGCACCTGGAGCGGGCCGCGCTCGACAGCGAACGCGCCGCCCGGCTGGCGCGGGCGCGATACGAGGCCGGTGCGTCGGGGCTGCTCGACGTGCTCGACGCCGAGCGCGTGCAGCTGCAGGCCCAGGATGCGTTTGCCGAGGCGCGCATGCGCAGCGCCGCCAGCGCGGTGGCGGTGTTCAAGGCCCTGGCGGGCGGCTGGCCGGAGATGCCGCCTGACAGGGAGCGGCTGGCCGACGCGGCGGCGCCGTAGACATCCCGGCGCCGCGCGGCCGCGGTACCATACGCGGCCCAGGCAGCGGAGGGCGCGCGAGTGGACGACAACAGGGACATCCGCAACGGCGTGACGCGCGCGCAGGCGGAGGAAGCCGTGCGCACGCTGCTGCGCTGGGCGGGCGACGATCCGGCGCGCGAGGGGCTGCTCGACACGCCCAGGCGCGTGGTGGACGCCTACACCGAGTGGTTCAGCGGCTACGGGCTCGACCCGGACGACTACCTCGCGCGCACGTTCGAGGAGGTCGCCGGCTACGACGAGATGATCGTGCTGCGCGACATCGGGTTCGAGAGCCACTGTGAGCACCACATGGCGCCGATCATCGGGCGCGTGCACGTGGGCTACCTGCCCAACGGTCGCGTGGTGGGCATCAGCAAGCTGGCGCGCGTGGTGGATGCCTATGCGCGGCGCTTCCAGGTGCAGGAGAAGATGACCGCGCAGATCGCCGCCTGCATCCAGCGCGTGCTCTCGCCGCTCGGCGTGGGCGTGGTGGTGGACGCCAGCCACGGGTGCATGACCACGCGCGGCGTGCACAAGCGCGGGGTGAGCATGATCACCTCGACCATGCTCGGCACCTTCCGCGACGACGCGCGGACCCGCTCCGAGTTCCTGCGCCTGATCGAGACCGGCCACCACAGCCGGCGGTGAGCGCGCAGCCCTGCCCCTGCGGTTCCGGGCGTGCCTACGCCAGCTGCTGCGGCCCGCTGCACGCGGGCGCGCAGGCGCCCGACGCCGAGGCGCTGATGCGCTCGCGCTACAGCGCGTACGTGCGCGAGGACGCGGACTACCTGCTCGCCAGCTGGCATCCCTCGACCCGCCCGGCGGAACTGTCGTTCGACGGCCCGCGCGCGCGGCGGCCGGTGTGGCTGAAGCTGGAGGTGAAGCGGCACGTGGTCACCGGCCCGGACGCCGCCGTGGTGGAGTTCGTGGCGCGCTACCGCATCGGCGGTGGCAGCGTCGTGCGGATGCGCGAGCACAGCCGCTTCGTGCGCGAGGACGGCCGCTGGTACTACCTGGACGCGCTCGGCGGCTGAGCCGGCCGGCCCCGCCCACGGCGGCGTGCCGTGCCGCTATGCTGCCGGCATGAAGCCCGCCGCCCGCCCCCGTTCCCCGCGCCTGCTGCTGGCCGCCGGCCTGGCCCTGGCCATGGCGGCGACGGCGCGGGAGCCGTCCGTGGCGGACCCGCAGTACACGGCGTGCATGGCGCGGCTGAAGGCGCAGGCGGCCGCGCGCGGCGTGCCGGCCGCCGGCTTCGAGCGGCTGATGGCGGGGGTGGCCGCGGACCGCAGCGTGCTCGCGCTGCTCGACGCGCAGCCCGAGTTCACCACGCCGGTCTGGGACTACCTCGCCGGGCTGGTGGACGAGGAGCGCGTGGCCGATGGCCTGGCGATGCTGGAGGCGCACCGCGACCTGCTGGCGCGGGTGGAGGCGGAATATGGCGTGGACCCGGCCACCGTGGTCGCGGTCTGGGGCGTGGAAAGCGACTACGGCCGCATCACCGGCAAACGCCCACTGCTGCAGTCGCTGTCCACGCTGTCGTGCTTCGGCCGCCGCCAGGAGTTCTTCCGCGGCGAGTTCCTCGCCCTGCTCAGGCTGCTGCACGACGGGGACCTGTCCGACCCGGGGCTCACCGGCTCCTGGGCCGGCGCATTCGGGCACACCCAGTTCATGCCCAGCACCTACGTGCGCATCGCGGTGGACTTCGACGGCGACGGACGTCGCGACCTGGTGGGCAGCATCCCCGACGCGCTGGCCTCGACCGCGAACTACCTGCGGCGCGGCGGCTGGCAGCCCGGCCGGCCGTGGGGCTGGGAAGTGAGGCTGCCGCCGGGGTTCGACGCCGGCCTTGCCGGGCGCACGAAGCGACGGCCGCTGGCGGACTGGGCCGCGCGCGGCCTGACCCGGGTGGACGGCGCGGCGCTGCAGGCCACGGACACGCCGGCCGCGCTCCTGCTGCCCGCGGGCCCGCGGGGCCCGGCCTTCCTCGTGTTCCGCAACTACGACGCGATCTATTCCTACAACGCCGCCGAAAGCTACGCGCTGGCAATCGCCACCCTGGCCGACCGGCTGCGCGGCGGCGGCGGGCTGGCCACGCCCTGGCCGACCGACGACCCGGGCCTGTCGCGCGCCGAGCGCCGCGAACTGCAGCAACGGCTGCTCGCCCGCGGCCACGACATCGGGACGGCCGACGGCGTGGTCGGCAATGCCACCCGCCGCGCGATCCGCGACGAGCAGCAGCGGCTCGGGATCACGCCGGCGGACGGCCGCGCCGGGCGCCGGATCCTCGAGGCGCTGCGCGCCACCGGAACCCCCTGATCCGTCCTGTCCCCCGCCCCCGGGACCGGGGGTGGCAGTTGCTGCCCGGGTTTTGCGGATGTGCCGGCGAGAGGGTCGCGCCGCGGCCCGCCAACTGGAGCAATCGCCATGCGCAGTCTGCATCGAAACATCCTGTTCCTGGTCCTGTCCGCGGCCTTCGCGGGGAACGCCTGGGCCGTCGACCAGCCCTGCCTGGATGAGGATGGCAACCCTCTCCCGGCCGAGCCCACCGACCAGGGCATCGAATATGGAATCGACAACACCACCTGTATGTTCAACGCCTTTGCGTTCGGCCGCGGCAACATCGCCAGCGCGACCGGCATGAGCGCAGCGTTCGGCAGCTCCAACCGCATCTACGGCACGGCCGGCTATGCGTTCGGCTTCCAGAACACCGCGACGAACCGGGCCCTGGCGCTGGGCGAGGCCAACACCGCGACGGGACAGGGATCCATCGCGATCGGCGCGATCAATCTCGCCGAGGGCGACTTCAGCGTGGCGCTTGGCGCATACGCGCAGTCCAAGGGCGACTACAGCCTGGCGTTCGGCGACACGGCCACCGCCGAGGGCCTGAACGCGGTCGCCATCGGGCGCGAGGCCCAGGCGCAGGGCACGTCGGCGCTGGCGTCCGGTTACAACGCCCAGGCCCGGCAGACGATGGACGTTGCCGTCGGTTATGACGCGGTCGCGACCGGCGGCTGGGGCGTCGCCCTCGGCGGCGGGTCGCGGGCCCTGGCGAACGGCACGATCGCGCTTGGCCAGGCGGCGCAGGCCAGTGTGTCGCAGGCGGTCGCGATCGGCCAGGGCGCGAAGGCCACCGCCGCCGGTGCGGTGGCGATCGGCGCGGGCTCGGTCGCCGACCAGGCGAACACCGTCTCGGTCGGCAGCGCCGGCAGCACCCGCCGGATCACCAACGTCGCCGCCGGCACCGCGGCCACCGACGCGGTCAACCTGCAGCAGTTGCAGGAGATGCTGGCCACGGCCAACGCCTACACCGACACCGCGGTCGCCACCGGCGGGACCGCGGCCAATGCCTATACCGACAACCGCGAGGCCGCGATCCGCGCCGACATGGCCGACGCCGACGCCACCACCCTCGCCCAGGCCGAGGCCTACGCGGATGCGGGCGACGCGGCCACGCTGTCGGCGGCCAATGCCTACACCGACGCGCGGATCGCCGCGTTCACCGGGTTCGACCCGGCCTCGCTCAATGCCCGCCTCGACGCCTTCGACGACCGCTTCGAAGGCATCGATCGCCGCCTGGACCACCAGAACCGCCGCATCGACCGCCAGGGCGCGATGGCCAGTGCGATGCTCAACATGGCGATCAACGCCGCGGGCTCGCGCAGCCCGCGCGGCCGCATCGCGGTCGGCGCCGGCTGGCAGGGCGGCGAGGCGGCGCTTTCGGTCGGCTACGGCCGGCAGATCGGCCAGCGTGGCTCGTTCTCGATCGGCGGCGCGTTCAGCGGCAGCGAGCGCTCGGCCGGCATCGGCTTCGGCTTCGATCTCTAAGGGGGAGGCGCGGCGGCCGGGATGCGCGGGGCATCCCGGCCGTTCCGCGTCACTGGCGGTGAACGGCACATCCGGGCGGCAGCCCGTGCACGCCCGCCACGACCGGGTTGGCGCATAATCGGCGGCTTCGTGCCGATGTTCCCGCCGTTCCCATGACCGCGACATCCCCCGCGCGCGCGCCGCGCAAGGCCGCGCTGGCCTTCATCTTCTTCGTCGTCCTGATCGACGTGCTGGCGTTCGGGCTGATCCTGCCCGTGCTGCCGCACCTGGTCGAGCAGCTGACCGGCAGCACCGCGCGCGCGGCGTACTGGATCGGCATCTTCGGCACCGTGTTCGCCGCGTGCCAGTTCGTGTGCTCGCCGATCCTGGGGGCGCTGTCGGACCGCCATGGCCGGCGGCCGGTGATCCTGCTGTCCTGCCTCGGACTGGGCATGGACTTCGTGATCCTGGCGCTGGCGCCGACGCTGTGGTGGCTGCTGGTGGCACGGGTGTTCTCGGGCGTGTTCGCGGCCAGCTTCACCACCGCCAACGCCTACATCGCCGACGTCGTGGAGCCGGAGCGGCGCGCGAAGGGCTACGGCATGATCGGCGCGGCGTTCGGGGCGGGCTTCACCATCGGCCCGGTGCTCGGCGGCTGGCTGGGCGAGTTCGACCTGCGCCTGCCGTTCTGGTTCGCGGCCGGGCTGGCGCTGCTGAATTTCTGCTACGGCCTGTTCGTGCTGCCGGAATCGTTGCCGCCGGAGCGGCGCGCGAAGCGGTTCGACTGGACCACGGTGAACCCGTTCGCGGCGCTGCTGCTGCTGCGCCGCTATCCGGAGATCATCGGCCTGGCGGTGGTGGTGTTCATCGCCAACCTCGCGCACTACGTCTATCCCAGCGTGTTCGTGCTGTTCGCCGACGTGCGCTTCGGCTGGGGCATGCGCGAGGTGGGCTGGGTGTTGTTCCTCGTCGGCGTGAGCGCGATCGTCGTCAACGGCATGGTCGTCGGCAGGCTGGTGCGGGCGATGGGCGAGCGCCGGGCGCTGATCTTCGGCCTGGCCTGCGGCATGCTCGGCTTCGTGATCTATGGCTTCGCCGGCAGCGGTGGCGTGTTCCTGCTCGGCCTGCCGGTCAGCGCGCTGTGGGCGGTGGCCACGCCGGCCAGCCAGGCGCTGGTCACGCGCCGGGTGGATGCCGACGCGCAGGGCCGCATCCAGGGCGCGCTGATGAGCCTGGTGTCGGTCGCGGGCATCGTCGCGCCGGTCACCTTCGCCGGCGTGTTCGGGATGTTCATCGGCGAGGACGCGCCGTTCGTGTTCCCGGGCGCGCCATGGCTGCTGGCGGCCCTGCTGCTGGCGGCCGCGGTGGCGATCGCGTGGCGGTATGCGCCACGCCCCGCGCAGGGGGCTGCCGCCCCGGCGGCCGGAAGCGCCTGAGGCGCATTCCGGCGCGCCGGCCGCCGGTCAACCGCAGCGCAGGGACCGGATGATGCCGGCCTCGTCGAGCGAGACGTCGAGGCGGTCGGGGCGGAAGTCCATCGTCGCCGCCTCGCCGGGGCGCAGCGCGCGCACCATCGCCGCGCCGCTGTCGATCCGCGCCTGTTCGAGCACGTCCGCGGTGGCTTCCCGGCCGACCAGCGACTGCACCGCCCCGGCATTGCACGGCATGGCTTCGGCGGGCGCTCCGGGCGCGGGTGCCTGCGCGGCGGATCCGGGGGCCTCGGGCGCGGTGGCGCCCGGGCCGTTCGCGGGCGGGCGGGCGCAGGCCGAAAGCATCAGCGTGGCGGCGAGCGCGGACAGGATCACCGGTTGGCGGGACATGCGCGTTTCCTCCATGGCATCCACGGGCGCACTCTAGCGCCGCGGGCGTGAACGCGCCATCGCCACGGCCGCGCCGCACGATACGGCGTGAAGGCGCGCGGTTGCACGAAAAACGCATGACCGAAGCGGGGTGTGCCGGGTCCGGTGCGGGCGGACAATGCCCTGCCAACCGTTTCCGGGGAACACCATGAACCTTCTTGCCAGGACCCTGTTGCCCGTCGCGCTGCTCGCATCCACGGGTGCCGCGCATGCCGGGCTTCCTCCGCAACCCGAAGTGGCGGCGTTCGCCGGCCGCGTGCTTGCCGACGAATGCGATCCGCAGGGCCCGGGCATGGCGGTGCTGCTCATGCGTGGCGACGAGGTGCTGTACCGCGGCGCCTGCGGCATGGCGAACCTCGAGCTTGGCGTACCGGTGTCGCCCGACCACGTGTTCCGCATCGGTTCGGTGACCAAGCAGTTCACCGCGGCGGCGGTGCTGAAGCTGGCCGAGGACGGCAGGCTCGCGCTGTCCGACCCGCTGTCGAAGTTCGTACCCGGTTACCCGGGCGGCGAGGCGGTGACGTTGGAGATGCTGCTCAACCACACCTCCGGCATCCGCAGCTATACCGAGATCGAGGCGGTGATGGCGGGCGGCGGCATCATGCGCGACGTCACGACGCAGGAGCTGATCGACAGCTTCAGGGACGAGAAGCCGGACTTCGCGCCGGGCGAGGGCTGGCACTACAACAATTCCGGCTACGTGCTCCTCGGGGCGGTGATCGAGGCGGCTACCGGCAAGCCGTGGCACGTCCATCTCGACGAGGTGTTCTTCAGGCCGCTCGGGATGACGCGCACCGGCTACGGCAACGCGGACGAGGCGGTGATCCCCGGCCATGTCGACGGCTACACCCGCAACGGCGAACGCTGGGCGCGGGCGCCCTACCTGAGCATGACCCAGCCGCATGCGGCGGGCGCGCTGGTCTCGACCGTCGACGACCTGCTGAAGTGGAACCGCGCGCTGCACGAGGGCCGGGTGCTGCGCGAGGCGAGCTACCGGGCGATGGTCACGCCGGTGGGCAAGGCCGTGGACAACCGCTACGGCTACGGCATCTTCACCGGCACCCTGCGTGGCGAGCCGCAGCTGCAGCATGGCGGCGGCATCAACGGGTTCAACAGCTACCTGCTCCATGTCCCTGGTTCGCGCACGGGCGTGGCGGTGCTGCAGAACACCGACAGCCCGCACGGCATGCCGGGCGCGGAAGGGATCGCGCGGGTGCTCGCCGCCATGGCCATCGGCAGGCCGTATCCGGAGAAGACGCCGATCGAGGTCGCCCCGGAAACGCTGGCGCAGTACGAAGGCGTGTACCGGATCGACGCCGGCACGACCCGCATCATCCGCGTGATCGACGGGCGCCTGACCTCGCAGCGCACCGGCGGGCGCGTGTTCCCGCTGGTCCCGGTGGCGGAAGACACCTTCCTGTTCGAGGAAGGCCATTCGCGGATCGTGTTCGAGCGCGACGCCGCGGGCGCGGTGCGCGCGATGCGCTTCTTCCCCGAGGACGAAGGCGGGGGCGAGGTGGTGCCGCGCAGCGACGAGGCGCTTCCCGCCGGACGCCGGGAGGTGTCGCTGCCGCGCGAGGCGCTGGAGCGCGTCACCGGCGAATACGCTTTCGAGGGCGCCGTGCTCAGGGTGTTCCTCGATGGTGGCATCCTCAAGGTCCAGCTCGCCGGCCAGCCGGCGCTGGAGATCCACGCGCAGTCGCCCTCGGAGTTCTTCCTCGAGGTGGTCGACGCCACCCTCGAGTTCACGCCCGCCGGGGGCAGGCCGACCGGCGTGATCCTGCGCCAGGCAGGCCGGGAGATGCCGTTCCGGCGCGTGCACTGAGGCCCGGAGGCGGCCACCGCCGGAACACGGTGGACGCCATGCCTGCCGGGCTCCCGGACGCGCGGGAGCCGGGCGTCAGGCTGCCTGCACGACCTGCCGCGGGTTGTTCCAGCGGGCCAGCAGCTCCGCCTCGCGCGCCCTGGCCCTGCGCAGATGCGCTTCCTTGACGTGGCCGTAGCCGCGGATCTGCTCGGGGATGCTGGCGATCTCCACGGCGAGCGCGATGTTGCCGGCGTCGAGGCCGTCGAGCAGGCCGCCGACGGTGCGCTCGTACTCGTCGATCAGGCGGCGCTCGGTCCGGCGTTCCCCGGTCCAGCCGAAGATGTCGAACGCGGTGCCGCGCAGGCGGCGCAGCTTCGCCAGCAGCCTGAACGCGGTGAACATCCAGGGGCCGTACTCGCGCTTGACCAGCTCGCCCTTCGCGTTGCGGCGGGCCAGCAGCGGCGGCGCGAGGTGGAAGTGCAGCCTGTAGTCGCCCTCGAAGTGCTGCTCCAGGCGGCGCAGGAACTCGCCGCTGGTGTACAGGCGCGCGACCTCGTACTCGTCCTTGTACGCCATCAGCTTGAAGAAGCAGCGCGCCACGGCCTCGGTGAGGTCGGTGGAGCCCGGCACCTTCGCCTGCTCGGCCTCGCGCACGCGCGCGACGAAGCCGGCGTAGCGCCCGGCGTACTTCGCGTCCTGGTAGTCGGTCAGGAACTCGACGCGGCGCGCGATCAGCTCGTCGAGCGAGCGCGACAGGCGCAGGTCGTCGAGCGGCAGGAAGGCGAAGCCGTCGGTGCCGGCGTGCGCGGGCACGTGGCGCAGGTCGTCCTCCCCGCGCTGCGGTTTCGGCGCCGAGGTCGCGCCCCACTCGCTGCTTTCCCATTCGCCCGGCGGCAGCACCGGCAGCTCGCCCGGCGCGGACTCGGCGGCGGTGGGCGCGTTGCGCACGATGCCGGCGGCTTCGTACACCGCCTCCGGGTCGATCGCCATCAGCCGGCCCCAGGCGAACGCCTTCCTGTTCATTTCCACCGCGGCGCCGTTGAGCTCGATCGCGCGCATCAGCGATTCCAGCGACAGCGGGACCAGCCCGCGCTGCCAGGCGAAGCCGAGCATGAACAGGTTGGTGGCGATCGCGTCGCCCATCAGCGCGGTGGCGAGCCGGGTGGCGTCCACCAGCATCGGGTCCTGCCCGCCCAGGGCCAGGCGCACGGCCTGGATGATGTCGGCGGCGGGGAACTGCAGGTCCGGGTGGGTGGTGAAGCTGCCGGGCATCGCCTCCCAGGTGTTCAGCACCACGTGGCTGCGGCCGGCGCGGATCTTCGACAGCGCCCAGTAGTCGTTGACCACCACCATGTCGCAGCCGAGCACCAGGTCGGCCTCGCCGGCGGCGATGCGGACCGCGTGGATGTCCCCGGGCGTGCGCGCGATGCGGACGTGGGTCGTGACCGCGCCGCCCTTCTGCGCCAGGCCGGTCTGGTCGAGCACGGTCGCGCCGCGGCCCTCGAGGTGGCCGGCCATGCCCAACAGCGCGCCGATGGTGACCACGCCGGTGCCGCCGACGCCGGTGACGAGGATGTTCCAGGGGCGCGAGAGGTCGGTCTCGATCCGCGGCGGCGGCAGGTTCGCCAGGCGCTGGGCGGGGTCGACCCGGCTGCCCTTGCGCAGGCTGCCGCCGTGCACGGTGACGAAGCTCGGGCAGAAGCCCTCTACGCAGGAATAGTCCTTGTTGCAGTTGCTCTGGTCGATCTCGCGCTTGCGTCCGAACTCGGTGTCCTTCGGCAGCACCGAGACGCAGAAGCTCTTCTTGCCGCAGTCGCCGCAGCCCTCGCAGACGAGGGTGTTGATGAACACGCGCCTGGGCGGGTCCGGCATCTTTCCGCGCTTGCGGCGGCGGCGCTTCTCGGTGGCGCAGACTTGGTCATAGATCAGCACGCTGACGCCCTTGACCTCGCGCAGGCGGCGCTGCACCTCGTCCAGCTCGCGGCGGTCGTGGAACCCGACGCCGGGGGGGAAGAGCGAACGGTCGCTCCACTTGGCGATGTCGTCGGACACCACCACGATGGTCTGCACGCCCTCGCTGCGCACCTGGTGGGCGATCTGCGGCACGGTCAGCACGCCGTCCACCGGCTGGCCGCCGGTCATCGCCACCGCGTCGTTGTAGAGGATCTTGTAGGTGATGTTGACCCCGGCCGCGACCGCCTGGCGGATCGCGAGCGAACCGGAGTGGAAGTAGGTGCCGTCGCCGAGGTTCTGGAACACGTGCGGCGTTTCCGTGAACGGTGCCTGCCCGCACCAGGTGACGCCTTCGCCGCCCATCTGGGTGAAGGTGTCGGTGTTGCGGTCCATCCACGTGACCATGTAGTGGCAGCCGATGCCACCGAGCGCGCGCGAGCCTTCCGGGACCACGGTCGAGGTGTTGTGCGGGCAGCCGGAGCAGTAGTGCGGCACGCGCGGGAACTGCGCGCGCGGCAACGCCAGTTCGCCCTCCTTCTGTTCCATCCAGCGCAGCACCTCGCGGATGTGCCCGGTGTCGCGGCTGCCCTGCGGCACGAACTTCATCAGCCGCCGCGCGATCACGCCGGCGATGGTCGCCGGCGTGAGCTCGCCGGTGGAGGGCAGGATCCAGTTCCCCTCCTCGTCGTACTTGCCGACGATCGACGGGCGGTCGCCGTCGAAGTTGTAGAACAGCTCCTTCATCTGGCTCTCGATGAAGGCGTGCTTCTCCTCGACCACGAGGATGTCGCGCAGGCCGCGGGCGAAGGCGCGGATGCCCAGCGGCTCCAGCGGCCAGGTCATGCCGACCTTGTACACGCGGATGCCGAGCTCGCGGCAGCGGTCCGCGTCCAGGCCGAGGTACTCGAGGGCCTGCAGCACGTCGAGGAAGCTCTTGCCGGTGGTGACGATGCCGAAGCAGGCGTCGGGGGTGTCGATCACCACCCGGTCGATGCGGTTGGCGCGGGCGAAGGCCTGCGCCGCCTTCACCGCGTAGCGGTGCAGGCGCATCTCCTGCTCCAGCGGCGGGTCCGGCCAGCGGATGTTGAGCCCGCCCGGCGGCAGCTCGAAGTCCTCCGGCAGCACGATCTGGCGCGCGAACGGGTCCACCTCGACCGAGGCCGACGACTCCACCGTCTCGGCGATGGTCTTGAAGCCGACCCAGCGCCCCGTGTAGCGGCTCATCGCCCAGCCGACCAGGCCCAGGTCGAGGATGTCCTGCACCCCGGCAGGGTTGAGGATCGGCATCATCGCGCTGACGAACTCGCCCTCGCTGCCGTGCGGCAGGGTCGAGGAGCGGCAGGCGTGGTCGTCGGCGGCCAGCGCCAGCACGCCCCCGTGCTTGGAGGTGCCGGCGGCGTTGCCGTGCTTGAACACGTCGCCGCAGCGGTCCACGCCCGGGCCCTTGCCGTACCACATGGCGTACACCCCGTCGACCTTCGCGCCCGGGAACAGGGTGGTCTGCTGCGTGCCCCAGACCATGGTCGCGCCCAGGTCCTCGTTGAGGCCGGGCTGGAACTTCACGTTCGCCTGCTCGAGGTACTTGCGCGCGCGCCACAGCTCCAGGTCGAAGCCGCCCAGCGGCGAACCGCGGTAGCCGGAGATGAAGCCGGCGGTGTTGAGCCCGGCGGCCCGGTCGCGCAGCCGCTGCATCAGTGGCAGCCGCACCAGCGCCTGCACGCCCGACAGGTAGACGCGGCCCCGGGTGCGCGTGTACCTGTGCTCGAGGGTGTAGTCGGGGTCGGTCACGCCGTTGGTCAGGAGGGCGCTGGCGGACGAGGGCGAGGACAGCTCGGCGGTACTGGTCATGTCGGGCTTTTTCGGCTTGCGGTTGCGCCGCTGGCGGGCCCCCTGGACGGCGGCCGAACAGCAAGAGGTGCTGGTCGCGGGGAAGTGTAGCAGCCGGCCCTGGCGCGGCCGGTTTGCGGGGGGCCGGGGTTGGGAGTACAAAGGAGAGACGCTGCCCCCGCTTGCACCGGGGGATCCAGGGGTGAGAAGGCATGTCCGCAGGGCAGGCTGGAGAGCGGCGTGAGCAGGGCGCATGGGCGCGCCGGCACAACCACGCCCTCGTCCAGCTCACCCGGCACGTGTGGCAGCAGGAGTGCACGCTCGACGACGCGCTTGCCGTGATCTGCGAGGTCGCGGCCGAGACCCTGGAGGTCGAGCGGGTCAACGTCTGGAGGTTCGGCGACGACGACCCGTTCGTGCTGCGCTGCATGCACCACTACGAGCGGAGCACCGGCCGGCACAACCCGTCGGGCTCCCTGGTCGCCCTGAACGTCGGCCCCCGCTACAAGGATGCCCTCGGCGAGGTGCGGGTGGTCAACTACGCCAACGCCGCGCGCTATGACGTCGAGGGCGGGCTGGCGGAATACCTGCGCGCGCACGGGATCGGCTCGATGCTGGACGCGCCGGTGCGCATCACCGGCGAGCTGGTCGGCGTGGTCTGCCACGAGCACGTCGGCCCGATGCGGGTCTGGACGCCGGAGGACCATGCCTTCGCCGGCAGCATCGGCGATTTCGTGGCGATGACCTGGGAGGTCGAGCGGAGGCGGCGGCTCGAGCGGCGCGTGCGCTATCTCGAGCTGCACGACCCGCACACCGGCCTGCCCAACCGCGAGCACCTGCTGGGGGAGGTGCAGGCCGCGTTGCGGCCCACGCATGGCAACGGGCAGGACGTGGCGGTGATCCACCTGCAGGTCGACGCCTCGCCGCACGAGGGCGACGCCGGCGAGGGACTGCTGGTGCGGGTGGCGGAGCGCCTGCGCCGCGAGCTGGACGCGACCACGACGCTGGCGCGGGTGCGCGGTGACGCCTTCGCCGTGTTCCCGCAGCGTCCGGTGCGGGAGACCGGGGCCCTGGACCTGGCCGAGCGCTGCGTCGCGGCAGCCGAGACCGCCATGCTGGAACAGGGCGTGCACGCGGTCGTCGCGGCCGGCATCGCGTTTTCATCGGACCTGGCCACGCCCTCGGCGGACAACCTGCTGCGCAACGCCGAGACCGCCAGCCGCCGCGCGCGCGAGGGCCGGCACAACCGCTGCGAGGTGTTTGATGTCGAGCAGCACCGCGGCCTGCTCGAGCGGCTCAAGATCGAGCGTTCTCTGCGCGAGGCCTTCGCCGAGGGGCGCCTGATCGTCCACTACCAGCCGGAAGTCCGGATCACGGACGGGCGCTGGCTGGCGGCCGAGGCCCTGCTGCGCTGGGTGGACGGCGACGGCCGCGTGCGCCCGGCCTGCGAGTTCATCGATATCGCCGAGTCCTCGGGGCTGATCGTGCCGTTCGGGTGCCGCGTGCTGCGCATGGCCTGCCGCGAGGCGCGCCGCTGGCCGCTGCGCGACGGGCAGGCGCCCAGGCTGCGGATCAACGTGTCGGCGAGGCAGTTCGAGCAGCCGGGGCTGGTATCCGAGATTGCCAATGCGCTGGCCGAGGCCGGGTTGCAGCCGGGACGGCTGTGCGTGGAGCTGACCGAGACCGCGCTGCTTTCCGATGTCGCCGCCACCGCGCGCACGCTCTCACGCCTGCGCGACCTGGGCATCAGCATCGCGCTGGACGACTTCGGCGTGGGCTATTCCTCGCTGGCCTACCTCAAGCGCCTGCCGATCGACGTGATCAAGCTCGACCGCGCCTTCGTGGCGGGGCTGCCGCACGATCCTTACGACAGCGCGATCGTGCAGGCGGTCGCGGGCCTGGCGCGCCGGACCGGCATGGAGGTCGTGGCCGAGGGCGTGGAGACCCGCACCCAGGCCGAGGCCCTGCTCGCCTGCGGGATCGAGCGCGCGCAGGGGCACCTGTTCGCGACGGCGTGCGATCCCGAGGCCCTGCTGCGCGGCTTCGAGGCGCAGGCGTGAGGAGCATCCCCGCCCCGGGACGCTAGAATCGGCGCGGGAAATTTCACACAGGGGTCCCGCCGATGATTCGTCTGCTGGTCCGCGTCTGCGCGCCGTTCCTGCTGCTGTGTCTCGCCTCCTGGGCCCACGCCCAGGAACTGCCCCGGATCTCGGAGTTCTATTTCGACGAGGACACGCTGGTCGCCCGGCCGATCGTCGCCATCGAGGGCGATGACGAGGCCACCATCGCGAAGCTGGTCAAGACGATGGAGCGAGGTGGCCGCCACGTCGACAAGGCCATCGCCCAGCTCGCCCACATCGCCATGGCCAGCGGCCGCACCGACACCGGCAAGGTGCTGTATGCGCGCGCGATGGACGCGGCGTCCAGCTCGGTGATGCGGAATTCGATCGCATGGAACCACGGCTGGGACCTGTACCGGGCGGGCGACTACGAAGGTGCGCTGGAGCAGTGGGCGCAGGCCTTCGCCAACCGCGGCGCGGTGCGGCCGTCGTGGGTGCCGCCCACGGTGGCACTGGCGCTGTGGAGGCTCGGGCGCCGGGAAGATGCGGTGAAGTGGTATGCGGCCGCGGTGCGCACCTGGCCCGACCGCTGGAACGACCCGGCGAACCTGCCCGCGCTGCTGCCGGACTGGGACGAGGCCGACCGGGCGGTGCTGGCCGAGGTGCTGGAGGCCTGGGGGAAGGCGCCGCCGGCGTGGCCCTGAGCACGGCGCGGGCGGCGGGTTCGCGCTAAGGTGTCGCGCACCGTACCGACCAGGAGAACTGCGTTGCGCACCGCCGCCTTCCTGCTTGCCCTGGCTGCCGCCGTGGCGGCGGCCCCGATGTCCGCGCCCGGGGCCGACCGCATCACCGGCAGGCCCTTTGCCACCCGCAGCGAGGTCTACGCACCGCACGCAATGGCGGCCACCTCGCACCCGCTGGCCACCCAGATCGCGCTCGACGTGATGAAGGCCGGCGGCAGCGCGGTGGATGCGGCCATCGCCGCCAACGCCGCGCTGGGGCTGATGGAGCCGACCGGCAACGGCATCGGCGGTGACCTGTTCGCCATCGTCTGGGACCCGGGGACGAAGAGGCTCTACGGCTACAACGGCTCCGGGCGCTCGCCGAAATCGCTCACCCTCGAGGAATTCCGCCGCCGCGGCCTGACCGGGGTCCCGTCGCACGGCCCGCTGCCGGTGACCGTGCCCGGCGCGGTGGACGCGTGGTTCGCGCTGCACGGGCGCTTCGGCCGGCTGCCGATGGCGCGGAACCTCGAGCCCGCGATCCGCTACGCGCGCGAGGGGCACCCCGTGCACGAGGTCATCGCGTACTACTGGGAGCGCTCGGTGCCGCGGCTGTCGAAGTGGCCGGGCTTCACCGGGCAGTTCACCATCGATGGCCGCGCGCCGCGCAAGGGCGAGATCTGGCGCAACCCCAACCTCGCGGACACGCTGCAGAAGATCGCCGAGGGCGGCCGCGACGCGTTCTACAAGGGCGGGATCGCCCGCACCATCGACGCCTACATGAAGGCCAACGGCGGCTTCCTGTCCTACGAGGACCTGGCGGAACACCGCGGCGAATGGGTCGAGCCCGTCTCGACCAGCTACCGCGGCTACGACGTGTGGGAACTGCCGCCGAACGGGCAGGGCATCGCCGCGCTGCAGATCCTCAACCTGCTCGAGCCGTACGACCTGAAGTCCTACGGCTTCGGCAGCCCCGAGCACGTGCACCTGTTCGTCGAGGCCAAGAAGCTGGCCTTCGCCGACCGCGCCGCCAGCTACGCCGACCCGGACTTCCACCGTACCCCCGTCGAGCGGCTGCTGTCGAAGGAGTACGCGCGCGAGCGCGGGAAGCTGATCTCGATGGACCGGGCGATGCGCGCCGCCGAGCCCGGCGTGATCCCGCAGCTCAACGAGGGCGACACCATCTACCTGACCACCGCCGACGCCGACGGCATGATGGTCTCGCTGATCCAGTCCAACTACCGTGGCATGGGCAGCGGAATGGCCCCGCCCGGACTGGGCTTCATCCTGCAGGACCGCGGCGAGCAGTTCGTGCTGAAGGAAGGCCATCCCAACAGCTACGCGCCGGGCAAGCGCCCGTTCCACACCATCATCCCCGCGTTCGTCACGAAGGACGGCAAGCCCTGGCTCAGCTTCGGGGTGATGGGCGGGGCGATGCAGCCGCAGGGCCACGTCCAGATCCTGATCAACCTGATCGACTTCGGGATGAACCTGCAGGAGGCCGGCGACGCGCCACGCATCCACCATGACGGCTCCACCGATCCGTCCGGGCAGGCGACGCCGATGGCCGACGGCGGGGTGGTCGAGCTGGAATCGGGCTTCCCCTACGAAACCGTGCGCGAGCTGATGCGCAAGGGCCACACCGTGCGCTTCGCCGACGGCCCGTACGGTGGCTACCAGGCGATCATGGCCAACCCGCACGGCGGCTGGATCGGCGCCAGCGAGTCGCGCAAGGACGGCCAGGCGGCCGGCTACTGAGTCACGCGCGGCTCATCCGGCCGCGGCGATGCTGTCGCCGTCACACGGGGGAATCCGGTCATGGCCATGAGGAAGACGCTGCTGCTTGCCGCCCTGCTCGCGCTTGCGCCCTGCGCGGCGGCGCAGGAATGGGATGGTGAAGCGGATCCGCAGCTGCTGGCGCGGATGGAAGCACAGGCCGAGGCGCACCGGGGCTACATCCTGCGCCTGGCGGACGCGCTTGCCGCGTCCGGCGGCGCGCGTGAGCTGGCCTACGCCGCACTGCTGCGCAGGCAGGCCCTCGAGCCCGCGCCGGAGGAGCAGATGCCGGGCGGCGATGCGCCCTCGACCCGGGTTCCCGGCGACGCGCAGGCCGCGCGCTGGCTGCGTGCCGCCGCGGCGAAGGCCGGTGGCGACGTGCTCGCCAACCAGCTGCTCATCGCCGCCGCGGACGACGGTGACGCGGCGCTGCGGGCCGAAGCCGCCCGGCGCTGGCAGGCGGCCGATCCCGGCAACCTCGTTCCACTGCTCCATGGCGGCCTGCCGGTGGACGCGATGCTGGTCGAGGCGCGTCGCGCCAGGCACGTGGATTCCCGTGCCTACGACCTGGTGCGCTGGGCGATGCAGGTGCACGCGCGCCGCCCGCCCACCGCGGCGGAACGGGCGGCACTGGCGCCGGACGGCCGTTACTCGCCGGAGGTGGTGGCGGCGGGTGGCATGATGGCGCGCTGGGCGGCGGTCGCCATGCCCGTCCCGGTCCTGCTGCAGGCGTGCCGGGGCGATGCCCTGCGCGCCTCGCCCACGCGCCCGGCCGACTGCCGCCACGTCGCCGGCCTGCTGGTGGACCGTTCCACCACGCTGGCCGACAGGCTCGTCGGCCTGGACATCCAGCGCGCGCTGGCCGCGGGCGCGGGCGAGCGCGCGCAGGTGGATGCGTTGCGCCGGCGCCTGGACTGGCAGGCGATGGAATGGGGCCGGGTGTCGGCCGCGCAGCCGGATGGCGGCATCGCCCAGTTCGTGCGCCTGCTGTCGGATCCGGCGGTCACCGGCGAACAGCAGCTGATGGAGCGGGTCCTGCGCGAAGCCGGCGTGCCGCTGGAACCGCCGCCGGGCTGGTCGCCGCCCGGGCGGCGTTGAGCCTCAGTCCGCGGGCACCGTGCGGCCGGCGGCCCAGGCGCGCAGTGTCTCGACCTGTTCGCGCATCAGCACCGACAGCGGGCGGGTCTGCCCCAGTTCCGCGTGCAGGGCCAGGTCGCTGGGCGGCAGCCCGCTGGCGTGGGCGGCGTAGAGGGCGGAGACGATGGCCTGCTCGATCTCGGCGCCGGAGAAGCCTTCGGACGCCTTCGCCAGCGAAGGCAGGTCGAAGCCGGCCGGGTCGAGCCCGCGCCGGCGCAGGTGCATCGCGAACAGTTCCCCGCGTGCCTGCGCATCGGGCAGGTCCACGAAGAAGACCTCGTCGAAGCGGCCCTTGCGCAGCAGTTCCGCCGGCAGTTCGTGCACCTGGTTGGCGGTGGCGACCAGGAACACGCGCGACCTGCGCTCGGCCATCCAGGTCAGCAGGTAGCCGAGCACACGCCGCGATACGCCGCCGTCGGCCCCGGCGTCGCCCGCGGCCAGGCCCTTCTCGATCTCGTCGATCCACAGCACGCACGGCGCCAGCTGCTCGGCCGAGGCCAGCGCCTCGCGCAGGTTGGTCTCGGTCTCGCCGTGGTACTTGGCGTAGAGCGTGCCGAAGTCCAGCCGCACCAGCGGCACGCCGAAGCTGCCCGCCACCGCCTTGGCCAGCAGCGACTTGCCGCAGCCCTGCACGCCGAGCAGCAGCATGCCCCTGGGCGGGTCGAGCCCCGGCGGCACGTCGCCCTCCACGAATGCGCGGCGGCGCAGCTCGACCCAGCGCTTGAGCCGGCGTGCGCCGGCCACGTCGGCGAAGCGCGCGGTGTCGTATTCGTAGTGAAGGTGGCCGCTCCTGTTGAGCAGCTCGAACTTCAGCTTCGCCAGGGTCGGCAGGTCGTCCATGCCCAGCACGCCGTCGTCGAAGATCAGCCGGCGCGCGATCCGGCGGGCGTCGGCCGCGTCCAGGCCCTGCAGGTTCCGCACGATCCGGCGCACGGCCTCGTCGTCGGCCTCGACGCGGCGGCCGCCATGCTCGCGGCGGTAGTCTTCAGCGACTTCGCGCACGATCTTCAGCAGCGCGTTGGCGTCGGGCAGGCGCGGGCGGAACCAGGTGGCGCGGGCCTCCAGCTCCGGCGGCAGCTCGACCCTGTGGCCGACCAGCACGACCACGTGCGGCAGGCAACCGCGCCGCTGCAGGATCTCGCGCAGCTGGCGCCGGGTCCCGGCGTAGCCCAGGTAGGGGTGGAAGTCGAGCAGCAGGTACACGCCGCGCTGGGTGGCGTTGCGGATCGCGGCCAGGGTGGCGCCGGTGTCGGGCGGCACCGGTTCCGGATCCTCGCGGTCAAGGTCGATGCGGCGCAGGCCCTCGGTGACCGACCAGCGGTACATCGCGCGCCAGACGTGGATCAGGGTCTGCCGGAACAGGTCCACCACCCGGGTCTCGTCGGCGGTTTCGACGACGATCAGCGGGGTGTCGGCGCGGATCAGGGCGGCGAGGTCCTGCAGGTCGCTCATTCGTGAAGATTGCGTCAAACGGCCGGGCGCCGACAACCGCGGCCCTCCCGCTCCGGTCGCGGATACCGCGTGGCCGGTGTACGCTCCCGGCACGTTCCCCGATCCGGAGGTTTCGCGGATGAAGACGGTGCTGGTGGCCAGTTCCAAGGGCGGCGTCGGCAAGACCACGGTGGCAACGCATCTGGCGGCGAATGCCGCCTTGCAGGGACGCAGGACGGTGCTGGTGGATGCCGACCCGCAGGGTTCCTCGCTGCGCTGGGCCGAACGCAGGGCCGCGCTGGACAGCGCGGTCCTGCCGATCGACGGCGGCAGCCGCCACCGCACCACGTGGAAATCGGTGCCGCGGGACGCCGAGCAGGTGGTGATCGACGCGCCGGCGGGCGCGTACCCGGACGACCTGGAGGCCTACCTCGAGCACGCCGGCGCCGTGGTGGTGCCGGTGCTGCCCTCGACGCTGGACATCGACGCGACCGTGTCCTTCCTCAACGCGCTGGCGAAGCACCCGCGCGTGCGCCGCGGCGAGCTGCGCGTGGGCCTGGTCGCCAACCGGCTGCGGCCGTGGACCAATGCCTCGCAGCAGGCGCTGGAGCTTCTGTCGCAGTGGCCCTACCCGGTGGTCGCGCAGCTGCGCGACAGCCAGGCCTACGTGATGCTGGTGGGGCTGGGCCGCAGCCTGTTCGACTACAACTCGCAGCAGGTCCGCGAGCACCAGGCGGATTGGCAGCCGCTGCTGAAGTGGCTGAAGAAGTAGCGATGCGCGAACTCATCCTGCTGCGCCACGCCCACGCCGAACTGCCGATGCCGGGGCAGGCGGACTTCGACCGGCCGTTGTCGTCGATGGGCCTGGCGGAAGCGGAGGCCGCCGGCCGCTGGCTGCGCGGGCGCGGGTTCCATCCCGACCGCGTGCTGTGCTCGCCGGCCCGGCGCACGCGCGAGACGCTGGATCTCGTGCTGCCCGAGCCGACCGGGACCGACTGCCGGCTCGAGCCCGCGATCTACGAGGCGACGCCGGGGATCCTGCTGGCGCTGGTCGATGTGCACCGCGACGTGGACCGGCTGCTGGTGGTCGGCCACAACCCCGGGCTGGAACAGCTCGTCGCGCTGCTGCACAGCGGCCGTTCCGGCGAATACCGCGGGATGCCCCCGGCCGGCATCGCCGTGCTGGCGCTGCGCGACGGCGTGCCGGTGGAGCCGGGCGCGGCCGTACTGGAAGCGTTCTGGTGGCCGTGACCCACGGCGGGTAAGGTGTAGAGCCATGGAAGGGACGGTGCGACCGGAACGACGACTGGCGGCCATGGCCGCGGGCGCATGCGCCTGGCTGCTGGCGGCGACGGCATCGGCCAACGGGATCGATGCCGCCTCGTCCTGGGTCGGGTTCACGATGAAGACGCGCTGGGGCCAGGCTTTGCATGGCCGCTTCCCCGTGTTCGAGGGCGAAATCGCCGATGCCGGTGCGGGGCGCCGGCGCGTGTACCTGCGCCTGTCGGCGCGCGACGTCGAGATCGTCGGCCATCCCCGCTACGGCGAGCTGACCCGCGGCGAGGGTTTCTTCGAGGCCGACCGGCATCCCGTGGTCGAGTTCGTGTCCGACGCCTGGCCGCCCACCCTGCTGTACCGGGGAGGCAAGCTCGCAGGCACCCTGACCATCCGAGGCGTCAGCCGCCGCGAGGTGTTCACGGTGGAGCCGGCGGCCTGCGACCGTCCGGGCGTGGACTGCGACATCTTCGCCCGGGGTACGGTGTACCGGGGCGACTTCGGCATGGACCGCTGGAGCTTCGCCCTCTCCGACCGCGTGCAGATGACCCTGCGCCTGCGCATCGACGGCGAGTGATGGCGGGCATGGGCATGCGGTGGCTGGCGATGGTGCTGGCGCTGTGCTGCAGCGCCTGCACCGGCCTGACGGCGGTGCAGCGCGATGCGGCGGTGCGGATCGCGGAGCAGGCGCGCTCGACCGAGGTCGAATGTGACCGCCCGGAGGACGCCTGCGCGCGGCCGTCGCCGCTGCTGGAACTGGGCGTGCGTGCCCGCGCCGGGAGCTCGCCGGAGGCGCCGCGCCACTACGCGCTGCTGCTCGACTACGGCCAGGACGCGATGCTGGCGCGGCTCGACCTGATCCGCGGCGCCACCCGCAGCATCGACCTGCAGACCTACATCTACGACGAGGACGACGCCGGCCACCTGTTCCTCGACGAGTTGCTCGCCGCGGCCCGGCGCGGCGTGCGCGTGCGCGTGCTGGTGGACCAGCTCTCGGCGCTGCGCGAAGTGCAGACGCTGGCCGCGCTCGCCGGCGCCCACGCCAACTTCGAGATGCGCATCTACAACCCGGTGCTCGGGCGCGCGCGGATCACCTACCCGATGTACGTCTGGGCGGCGGCCTGCTGCTGGCGCCGGCTCAACCAGCGCATGCACAGCAAGCTGCTGCTGGTGGACGGCAACGTCGGCATCGTCGGCGGGCGCAACTACCAGAACGACTATTTCGACTGGGACGCGGAATTCAACTTCCGCGACCGCGACGTGCTGGTGGCCGGCCCGGCCACCGACGAGATGGCGGCGAACTTCGAGGCGTTCTGGAACTCGCCGCTGGCGGTGCCGGTCGCGCGGCTGGACGACGTCGGGCGCAGCCTGCTGCGCGAGGGCGTGCCCGCGCTGCCGCACGCGCCGTACGGGGACCCGCGACGCGTGGCCGCGATCTCGCGCGACGCGGACGACGCCGGGTTGGTGCGCTCGCGCCTGGCAGCGGCCGCGTTGCCGGTGGGCCGGGTCCGGTTCTACGGCGACCTGCCGACGAAGCACCGCAAGGATGCCGGGCGCGCGCGGGAGGCGGTACGGGCCGCGCCGGAGCTGAAGTCGCTGATCGAGTCGGCGCGCCGGGAGATCCTGCTGCAGACGCCCTACCTGGTGTTGTCCAAGCCGGCGCAGCGCATGTTCGAGAAGCTGCAGGAGCGCCCCGACCCGCCGCGGGTGATCATCTCCACCAACAGCCTGGCGGCGACCGATTCCTTCATCACCTACGCGCTGTCGTACAAGTACAAGCGCCGCTACCTGCGCGACTTCGGCTTCGAGATGTACGAATACAAGCCGTTCCCGGAGGACGCGCCGCTCGACCTCGATGCGACCGGCGCCGTGGACATCTCCTGGAACCCGGACGGCAGCGCCAACCTGCTCGCGCCGTCGAAGGGCCGGCCCGGAGAGCGCCGGCCGCCGCCGCTGCAGCGCGAGTACGCGGCGCTGCGCTACGCCGGCATCGGCGTGAACCGTCGGGTGCCGCTGGCGCGCACCGGCATGCGCATGGGCCTGCACGCCAAGTCGATGGTGATCGACGAACGGATCGGCGTGGTCGGCACCCACAACTTCGACCCGCGCGGGGACAACTACAACACCGAGAACGTGGTGGTGGTCGAGGACCCGGTGTTCGCGCGCGCGCTGGCCGCGAGCATCCGCCGCGACATCGCCCCGGCCAACTCCTGGGCCATCGCGCGGCGCGACAAGCTGCCGGTGCTGTCCGGGCTGGAGTACTCGCTGTCGAAGCTGTCCGAGCACCTGCCGGTGTTCGACCTGTGGCCCACGCGTTATGCGACCAGCTACGAGTTCCGGCCCGGCCCGGACTGCCCGGAGCCGCTGCCACCGCGCGACCCGGGGTTCCGCGCCTGCTACGAACCGGTGGGTGACTTCCCCGAGGTCAGCATCGGACTGCGCAGCCTGCTGACCCGCATCTTCACCGCCTTCGGCGCCGGCTTCGGCCCGATCCTCTGAGCCGCCTTCCCGGCCGGCCAGCCGCCGGCGCTGCCCCGCGGACGTGGGGCAGGGTGTCATCGGTCATGCCCGCCGGCTGCAACCTTCCGTCCCTTTCCCCCATCCAGATCAAGGACTTCCCGGTGATTCCGGGCCATGACTTCCGGCCCATCGACAGGAAGTCATGGTGTTGTACTATACCAACACACCAGATCACTCTCCCTCCCCCCACAGGATCCCTGCCATGAACGTCCGAGTCTTCCCCGCGAACCTTTCCGACAGCCGTCCCGCCAGGACGTCCGTCACCGCCCGCATGTCGGCCGGCGGCCTGCGTGGCGTCCGCCCCGCGCGCCGCGAGCGCGATTTCGGGATCGGCTACGGCAACAGCAGCGGCTACGCCACCGGCAGGCGCTACGCCGGCGACCTGGGCTGCCCCCGTTTCCGCGTGGCCTGACCACGCCGCGCGGTGGCCGGCCGCCAGACGGGGCGATTGACGCAGGCGCGGCGGGCCGCCTAGTCTGAACGCTTACCGATTTTCCCCGGACCGACGCCCATGCCGCTTACGCTGACGATTGAGCTTTCGCAGAAGGACACCGAGCACTTCGCCAACGCGCTCAAGGCGGCGCAGAAGGCGGCGGAGAGCAAATCCGAGGACGAGATCATCGCTTCCGCCGCGAAGCTGCTCGAGCAGGCGCAGACCATGAATGTGCCGGATTTCATCCGCGAACGGCTGGAGCGCCTGGACGACATGATCGCGATGCTGCGCGACGAGGGCTGGCACCTCGATGACGAGGACCGCAGGCACGTGCTCTCGGCGCTGGTGTACTTCGCCGACCCGAAGGACATCATCCCCGACCACGTCGAGGTGCTGGGCTACCTGGACGACGCGATCATGATCGAGCTGTGCGTGCGCGAGCTGCGCCACGAGCTCGATGCCTACGACGAGTTCTGCGAGTTCCGCGAGCGCGAGGCGAAGAAGCGCGGGATCGAGCCTTCCGCCGTCGGCCGCACCGACTGGCTCGACGCCCGCCGCGACGAGCTGGTGGAGCGCATGCACCTGCGTCGCCAGCGCACCGCCAGCGGCGAGTTCGGCTTCGGCTATGGCAGCAGCAGCGGCTACGGCCGTCCCTCGTACACCCGCGCCTGGCGTCCGAGCCTGTTCCGCGTCCGGTAAGCGCCCCGCGGCATGTTCCGCGACGGCGTGACCCTCGACGCGCTCAACGCGCTGTCGAAGAACACCGCGATCGAGGCGCTCGGCATCGTCTTCACCGGCATCGGGCGCGACTGGCTGCAGGCGACGATGCCGGTGGACGCGCGCACCCACCAGCCCTACGGCCTGCTGCACGGCGGGGCCTCGGCGCTGCTGGCCGAGACGCTGGGCAGCACCGCGGGCGCGCTGTGCGTGCCCGAGGGGCACGGCGTGGTCGGGATCGAGATCAATGCCAACCACGTGCGCGGCGTGCGCAGCGGCACGGTCACCGGCACCGCGCGCCCGCTGCACGTCGGGCGCCGCACCCAGGTCTGGGAGATCCGGATCGAGGATGGGGACGGCCGCCTGGTCTGCATCTCGCGCCTGACCACCGCGGTGGTCCCGCGGCCCTGACTCCCGTTCCGGCGGGACGTTGCCGGCTTCAGCGCGGACGGGCCTGTCCCGGCCGTGCCGGCGGGCGCATGTGGTACTTCGCCAGGTGCGCGACGAAACGTGGGTCGTCGTAGAAGCGGTCGAGGAAGGGATAGCCGAGATGGGGGATGTAGCCGGGTGTTTTCTCGGCCTCGTCCAGGGTCGCGTACAGGCTCTGGGTGTCGCCCAGGCAGGCGTGGATGACCAGGGCCGGAACCAGGCACAGGTCGGGAGCGGAGCATTCCTCCCGCAGCGTCGCGAGCGCGCGGGCGATGGCCGCGCGCTCGCCCGAGACGGCGGCGGCCAGTGCCAGCGTGTAACGCTTCGAGTCCGGGTCGGTCTCGGCTTCGGCGGCGGCGCGGGCGGCGGCGGCGTCTCCGCGCAGTGCCGCGACCTCGGCCAGGATGAGGTATTGGTCGGGGGCGGAGGGATGCCGGGCGAGGAAATCCCGTGCCATCCGTTCGGCTTCGTTCCAGTGACCCTGCATGTGCAGGGCTGTCGCCACGACCATTGCCGCCCTGGAATTGTCCGGGTCCACTGCGAGGGTGCGGCGGCCGTATTCGATTGCCGCTCCGGTATTCCCGTGGCTCAGCTGCATCTCGGCCATGTTGGCCAGGAGCGGGGGATGGTCGGGGTGGCTGGCCAGCGCCTCCTCGAACACCTTCCAGGCTTCCTCCAGGCCCCGGTTGGCCATCACCGCGTAGGCGAGCGTGAGTTTGAGGAGGTCGCGTGCCGGATCCAGTTCGATCGCGCGCCGCAGGTGGGTTTCGGCCAGCTCGAACCGGCCGAGGGCGTGGTACAGCGTCCCGAGGGGGGCGAGCAGGGCGGGATGGTCCGGGGCGATCCTGAGCGCCTCGTGCAGTGTCTCCAGTGCCTGCTCGTTCCGGCCGGTCGAGCGGTAGAGTTCGGACAGGATGACCCGGGTATTGATGTTGAGCGGGTCGTTCTCCAGCGCCTGGCGCGCGAACGGAAGGGCCTCCTCGTATCTTTGCAGCGCGGCGAGCTGCTGGGCGACGTTGTGGAGCGTGCGGGCATCGTTCGGGGCCAGCTCCAGGGCCCTGCGGTATGAAGCCAGCGCACGTTCCGGTTCGCCCTGAATGTTCAGCAGGAATCCCTGCGCGAGGTGGCTGCCATGAAACTCCGGCGCCAGCGCCATGGCGCGATCGGCGGCGGCGCGCAGCTCGTCCAGCAGCGACTCGCGTTCCGCACCACTGCGGAAGCGGGCCAGGTTGACCAGGATGCCGGCCAGTTCGTAGTACGCCATGGCGTAGTCCGGCTCCAGCCGGATCGCTTCCCGGTACAGATCGGCGGCCCGGGGGAAATCGTCCAGGATCATTGCCCGGTACTTCGCGCGCCCCTGCAGCAGCGCCTCGTAGGCGGCGAGGTTGCCGCCCGGTGGCTGCTCGTGGTCCACCTTCCGGTCGCGCGTGCCCAGCCGCAGCTGCAGGGCCCGTGCCACCGCCTGGGCGATGTCGGCCTGCACCGCGAACACGTCCTCCAACCGGCGGTTGTAGCTTTCCGACCACAGGCTGGTGCTGTCGGCCGGGCGCACGAGATCGACCACGATCCGCAGCTGGTCGCCATGGCGGCGCACGGTGCCTTCCAGCAGGTGCGTCACGCCCAGCCTGCGGGCGATCTCGTCGCGCGGCAACGTGCTGTCCCTGAACTCGAAGGCGGAAGTGCGGGCGATCACGCGCAGGCCGTCGATCCGCGACAGCCGCGAGATCATCTCCTCGGTCAGGCCGTCGGCGAAGTAGCCGTCGTCGCCGCCGCCGGCGTTGGCCAGCGGCAGCACCGCGATCGAGTGCGGCATGGACGGATCGGTGGCTTCCGCGCCGCGGCCGGGCATCAGCCGGTCGGTCAGCAGCAGCACCACCGCGACGGTGAGCACGCCGATGATCCAGTAGTCGAGCTTGCGGGCGGTCTGGCGGGTGATGGACTGGCCTTCCGGCACCTCGCTTTCGCGCCTGATGCCTTGCGGGGTGATCTCGTACAGCCAGGCGAAGGCGACCCAGAACGGGAAGCCGATGCCGGCGGCGATCAGGAAGGCCCTGGGCGCCCAGTCGGGCAGGCCGAGCGCGGAGGACAGTTCGGAGATGCCCTGCGCGAGGGCCCAGGTGGCACCGAGGTACAGGACGATGGCGCGCCAGACGTTGCGGCGGCGCAGTTCGCGCAGCAGTGCCTTCATGCGAATCTCCCCGGTTCGCGTGCCGGCCTCCCCCGTCCGCCAAGCATAGCGCGGCGGGCGCGTGGGCGCTGGCGGGCGGGCGGTGGCATTCGGTATCGTTCACCGGGCCGAACTTTCCACTTCCCGGCTCCCGGTCCCCCGTGCGTTTCATCCGCTATCTCGTCCGCATCCCGCTCCTGCTGTGGCATGTGCTGGTGCACCTGCCGGTCGCGCTGTTGCTGATGGCGCGGCCGTGGGGCAGGCGCGTGCTGGCCAGCGGCGAACGGCTCGACCACCGCGTGGTGCGCTGGTGGTCCGCGGGCCTGCTGCGCGTGTTCGGGATGAAGGTGCGCCGCAGCGGCACGCCGCTGCCCGGCGCGGTGATGTTCGTGGCCAACCACGTCAGCTGGATCGACATCGTCGCCCTGCACAGCCAGCGGATGATGGGCTTCGTGGCCAAGCGCGAGATCGCGGGCTGGCCGGTGGTCGGGTGGCTGGCCAGGCGCGGCGAGACCATCTTCCACCAGCGTGGCAGCCAGGAGTCGCTGGGTGGGGTGCTGCACGAGATGCTTGCGCGGTTGCGCGAGGGCCGTGCGGTGGGCGTCTTCCCCGAGGGCCGGACGCGGGACGGCCGCGAGGTCGGCCCGTTCCACGCGCGGATCTTCCTGGCCGCGGTCGAGGCCCAGGTGCCGGTACAGCCGGTGGCCCTGCGCTACGGCGAGCGCGGCCAGGCGCAGACCGTGGTCGCGTTTGCCCCCGGGGAAAGCTTCTTCGGCAATTTCCTGCGCCTGCTCGGCGAACCGTCGCGGCCGGCCGACGTGATGTTCCTCGAGCCGATCGCCCCGGGCGAGGCCGACGGCCGCCGGCGCATCGCCGAGGCCGCGCGCGCACGGATCGTGGCGGCGATGGAGTCGTGAGCGGCGAAGGCACCCGCGCGCGGACCACCCTGGACGGTGGCGGATACCGGCCGCCGTGGTGGCTGCGCAACGCGCACGTGCAGTCGATCCTCGGCACCAGCCCGTGGCGGCGCCTGCGTGGCGCGCGGGCGCTGGCCGCGGCCGGCGCGGTGACCACGGGTCACGTGATCGATGCCGGCGATGGCGTGCGCCTGCATGGCCTGTACAGCACCCTGCCCGGCGCGCGCGCGCGTGGCCTGGCCCTGCTGTTGCACGGCTGGGAGGGCAGCGCCGAGTCGAGCTACATGCGCCTGACCGCGGCCGAGCTGCTGCGCCGGGGTTACGACGTGTTCCGGCTCAACTTCCGCGACCATGGCGACACCCACCACCTCAATCCGGAGATCTTCCATTCCTGCCGCATCGACGAGGTGGTGAACGCCGCGAAGGAGGTGGCGCGGCGCTTCGCCGGCGGGCCGATCGTGGCCGCCGGGTATTCACTCGGCGGCAACTTCGTGCTGCGCCTGGCCCTGCGCGCGCCCGCAGCCGGGCTGCCGCTGGTGCGGGTGGCCGCGGTCTGTCCGGTGATCGACCCGGCGCGCACCATGCGGCGGATGGAACGCGGCCCGTGGTTCTACCTGCACTACTTCGAGCGCAAGTGGCGCGCCTCGCTGATGCGCAAGCGGGAACTGTTCCCGGAGGCCCACGACTTCGACAACGCGACGCTGAAGCTCGGCCTGCGCGAGCTCACCGAATGGCTGGTGCGACGGCACACGGACTTCGGCAGCATCGATGCCTACTTCGACGGCTATTCGATCGCCGGCGACCGGCTGGCGGCGCTGCAGGTGCCGGCCGACATCCTGATGGCCGAGGACGACCCGGTGATCCCGGTCGAGGATTTCCATGCGCTGGTGTTGCCACCGCACGCGCGCCTGAGCCTGGTGCGCTGGGGCGGGCACTGCGGATTCCTCGAGGGCGCGGACCTGTCGGGGTACGCCGAGCGCTGGGTCGCGGAGCGGCTGGCGGTGGCGACGGGCTGACCCGGTTGCAGCCGCTACAATCCCGGACCCACACATCGCCGGGCACGGGACATGCAGGAACAGATCTTCGAGGCCTTGCGCCGGGGCGCGCACGACGAGGCGCTGGCCATGGCGCGGGAAGCGGTGGAGGCCGAGCCGGAGTCGGCCCGGGCGCATGGTGCGCTTGCGGCCGCGCTGAATGCGGCGGGTGACCGCGAGGCGGCATTGCGTGCCATCGACCAGGCGCTGGCGCTGGACGGCGGCAACGCCGACCTGCAGTTCAGGCGCGGCCTGATCCTGATGGCACTCGGCGATGCCGACGCTGCGCGCGATGCGCTGGCGCGCAGCGTCGAGGCCAATCCCAACCATGCCGGCGCGTACCTGGTGCAGGCGCAGCTGGCGCTCGGGCGCGGCGACCTCGAGGAGGCCGGGCGTGCTTCCCGTCTGCTTGCCAGGGTCGACCCCGGGCATCCGTGGAGCCGTGTGATCGACGGCATGCTCGCGCTGGCGCGCGGCAACGTGGACGAGGCGCTGGCGCGGCTGACGGAGGCGTCGAAGCTTGCGCCCGACGATCCGCAGGTGCTGCTGTCGCTGGCCCTGGCCTACATCGCCAGGGGACACGACGCGTTCGCGGAACAGGCCTTGCGCCGCCTGGTCGGGGAACGCGGGGGGGCGCCCGCCTGGCACATCATGCTCGCGGAAACCCTGCTGCGCCAGCGGCGGCCGGAGGAGGCCCTGGACGCGCTGCGGCCGCTGCTGTCGGAGGACGGCAAGGCCACGCCGGCGGTCGAGCGTCTCGCGGGCGAGATAGAACTGGTGCTTGGCCGGCCCGAAGCGGCATTGCAGCGGCTGCGCAAGGTGCTCGCCGCCGAACCGGGCGACGTGCGCGCGCTGCGCGGCGCGCTGGCGGCATGGCAACGGCTCGGCGAACTCGACGGCGCGCGTGCCGCGCTGGACGACATGCTCGCGGCCACGCCGCAGGCCGTGCCGCTGTGGCATGCGCGGCTGTCGCTCGAACCCGGAGCCGAGGCTGCGCGCGGCGTGGTTGGCCGCTGGCTGCGGGCCGCGCCGGACAGCCTGGCGGCGCTGGAGGCGGACATGCAGCTGTCGTTGCGCGAAGGGAATGCCGAGGCGGCGCTGGCGCGCGCGAAGGAGATCGTGGCGCGTGTGCCGGGGCATGCCGCGGCGCAGTCGGTGGTGGTCGAGGACCTGCGGCGCCGGGATCCCGCCGCGGCGGTGGCGTACGTCCGCGAGCTGCTGCCGAACGCCAGAACCCGTGCCTCGCGCGACCTGCTCACCGGCTGGCTGGCGATGCTCGAGGACGGTGCGGGCATGTACGGCGAGGCGGCCGGCCACTGGCAGGAACTGGCCGCCCGGCAGGCGCCGGCGAAGCTGCCGTTGCCGCCGGTCAGCCTGCCGCCGGAGCAGGTGCCCGCGGGGGCGTGGCCCGGGCGCGCGCAGAATGACGGGGACAGCCTCGACACCCTGTTCCTGTGGGGGCCGCCCGGGTCGTGCGTCGAGAACGTGGCGGCGATGCTGGCGGGGATCGCCGGGTTCCGCGCCGACCGCATGTCGCCTGCCGCGCCGGGCGACGTGTTCCAGCGATTCGCCAGTGTCGGCGGCTTGAGCACGGGCGACCTGGATGCGGCGCAGGCCGCCGCCGACTGGCGCACGCACCTCTCCGCGCGCGGCATCCGCGGCGAGCGCGTGATCGAATGGCTGGTGTGGTGGGACAACGCACTGCTGCGCGTGCTGCGCCCGCATGTCCCGCGCGGCGCGCTGCTGTTCGTCGTGCGCGACCCGCGCGACATGCTGTTGCACTGGCTGGCCGCCGGTTCGCCGATGCAGATCGGGATCCCGTCGCTGCAGGAGGCCGCGTGGTGGCTCGACCTGAAGCTGCGGCAGATCGTTGAGGTGTTCGAGGGCGGCCTCTACCCGGCCAGCCTGCTGCGGATCGACGGCGTCGAGCACGACGTGGACGCGCTGAAGCGGATGCTGGCGGAATCGGTGGGCATCGGGGAATTGCCCTCGGGCGCGCCCGTGGCGCCGCCGCGGCTGCCGCCCGGACACTGGCGCCGCTACGCGGAGGTGCTGGCCGGGCCGTTCGCCACGCTCGCGCCCGTGGCGAAACGGCTCGGGTATCCTGAGGAATGATCCACCGGAGGACGGCAATGCAGATCCGCAGCGACAGTTTCGAACACCGCGGGCCGATCCCCGCGGAATTCGCGATGGGGACGCCGGACGGCTTCGGCGGCAACCGCAACCCGCACCTGGCCTGGGACGACGTGCCCGCGGGCACGCGTTCGTTCGTGCTGATGTGCATCGACACCGACGCGCCGACCGATCCCTCGCTGGCCGGCAGGGAGGGCGTCGAGATCCCGGTCGAGCACCCGCGCGGCGACTTCGTGCACTGGGTCGTCGCCGACCTGCCCGCGGACGTGCGTGAAATCGCGGCCGGCAGTTGCAGCGACGGCGTGACCAGGGGCGGCAAGCGTTCGCCCGCGGGTCCCGCCGGCGCGCGCCAGGGGCTGAACGACTACACCGGCTGGTTCGCCGGCGATGCCGACATGGGCGGCGACTACTTCGGCTATGACGGCCCGTACCCGCCGCCGAACGACCTGCGCGTGCACCGCTACTTCTTCCGCGTGTTCGCGCTCGACGTGCCGTCGTTGCAGCTGCCGGAGAAGTTCACCGCCGCCGACGTGTTCCGCGCCATGCACGGCCACGTGCTGGCCGAGGCGGCGATCTACGGTACCTACACGCTGAACGCGAAGGCCGCGCAGGCCTGACCACGCCTCCCCCGCGTCCCGCCACGGCGGGACGCGGGCAGCCCCGGCGGCGGCAATGGCCGTCAGCGGGCCACGATCTCCGACTCCACCACCATGTCGAGCACGTAGGCGACCGACGGCCCGTCGGCCGGCGGGTCCTCCACGTCGAAGCGCTTCAGGCGCAGCACGTTGCGCACGCCGGGCTCGTGGGTGTAGCCCTCGATTTCCTGGTGGAGCGGCCGCCATCCGCCCTCCGACACCTTCAGCCCGCGGTCGTCGTAGCCGATCCCGCGCACCTGCAGGCAGCGGTGCTCCGGCATCAGCGGGTGGTGGCATTCCACGCGCTGCGGCGCCACTTCGAGGAACACCTGCGTCCCCGGGCCACCGTATTCCGTCCCGGCCGTGGGCACGGCGGAAAAGCGCAGGATGTCGCCCGCGGCCGTCGTGTACACCAGCGAACCGTCGTCCGCGTAGCGCAGGGTGCCTCCGGCCTGCAGGCGCGAGGCGATCTCGTGGTCCAGGCGCATCAGCGCCGGGTCCGCGCAGGCCATTTCCGTCATCGCCAGGCCCCCGATGGAGATCCGGTCGCCATCGACCTCGAACGGGCCGCCGATGCGGTTGCAGGCGTTGGCCACCGAGAGCCGGCCGCCGGCGAAGTCCAGCCGCAGCGGGTGCCCGTCGCGGACGAACAGCGCGTCGATGCGGCTGCCATCGGCGGCGGTGGCTTCGGCCAGCGTCCAGTGGGAGGCCGGCAGGCGCGTGGCGTCGAACTGCGCCCCGGCCGCGGCCGGCGGCGGTGCGTCGGCGGTGCAGGCGGCGAGCAGGCAGGCGCACAGCAGGGCGGCATTCCGGGTCATGGCGGACCTCCTGGGGCGGGATGGATCGGGAAACGGACCACGGGGGCGTGCGGGGTTGCCGGCCGGGCCCGCACCGCATGGTGTCGATCCGGGCGTTCATGGTTCGTCGTGGTGGTGACCGCGCGGCCGGCGCCGTTCCGGCCGGATTCCGCGGACCCCTTCCCGCGCCATGCCAGGAGGCACACGACGATGCAGTTCATCGCCTATCTCAACTTCGACGGTTGCGCACGCGAGGCCATGGATTTCTATGCCGGCGTCTTCCGCGGCCGGATCATCGAGCGTTTCACCTTCGGCGAAACCCCGCTCTGCGCGGAAATCCCGCCAGGGCAGCGCGACCGGGTGATGCATTCGATGCTGGAGGCGGGTGGCGCCCTGCTGATGGGGGCGGACGGCCCGCCGCCGCACGACGCGGGCGGCAACGCGGTCAACATCGTGGTCGAAACTCCGGAGGAGGCCGAGCGCATCTTCCGCGCGCTCGCCGAGGGCGGGCAGGTGCGCACGGAGATCCAGGAAACCTTCTGGGCCCGCCGCTTCGGCGCGGTGCAGGACCGCTACGGCAAGTACTGGCTGGTCAACTGCCTGCGGCAGGATGCCGCCCGGGGGCAGTGACCCGCACATGCGGAGCGCATCATGCCTCGCCGCGGATGGCCGCTCCCCGCACGGCGTGAGCAACGGCGCGCGGACGCCGGGCGGACCCTTGCGCCGCCCGGAGCGCGGTGCTGTCATCGCGGCCATGACCCCGGACGACGTGAAACGGGCCGTCGAATCGGTCTGGCGCGCCGATTCGCCGCGGCTGGTCGCCGGGCTGGTGCGCATGCTGCGCGACGTGGACCTCGCCGAGGAGTTCGCGCAGGACGCGCTGGTCGCCGCGCTCGAGCACTGGCCGCGCGACGGCGTGCCGGACAACCCGGGAGCCTGGCTGATGACCACCGCCCGGCGCCGCGCGCTGGACCGCCTGCGGCGCGACCGCATGTCCGCGGACAAGCATGCGCAGCTCGCGGCGGAGCTGGAGGGCGCGCACGAGGAGGCGTTCCGCCGCGAGGAGGACGCGCGTGACGATGAAATCGGCGACGACCTGCTGCGGCTGATGTTCATCGCCTGCCATCCCTCGCTGTCGCAGGACTCGCGCGTTGCGCTGACGCTGCGCTTGCTCGGCGGCCTGACCACGGACGAGATCGCGCGCGCCTTCCTGGTGCCGGAGGCGACCATCGCCCAGCGCATCGTGCGCGCCAAGCGCGCGCTGGCGCAGGGCAGGGTCGCGTACGAGGTGCCGCGCAGGGACGAGCTCGATGCGCGCGTGCCGGCGGTGCTCGGCGTGATCTACCTGGTCTTCAACGAGGGCTATTCGGCGACCGCGGGAGAGGACCTGCTGAGGCCGGACCTGTGCGCCGAGGCACTGCGCCTCGGCCGCGTGCTCGCCGGGCTGCTGCCGCGCCACGCCGAGGCGCACGGCCTGCTGGCGCTGATGGAGCTGCAGTCATCGCGTGCCCGCGCACGGGTCACGCCGGAGGGGGAGCCGGTGCTGCTCGCCGGGCAGGACCGCTCGCTGTGGGATCGCGGGGCGATCGCGCGCGGGCTGGCCGCGCTGGAGCGCGCGCGCGCGCTGTCGCCACAGCCCGGCCCGTACACGCTGCAGGCGGAGATCGCGGCCTGCCATGCCCGCGCGCCGACCGCCGCGGAAACCGACTGGGCGCGGATCGTCGCGCTCTACGACGCGCTCGTGCAGGCCGTGCCCTCGCCGGTGGTCGAGCTCAACCGCGCTGTCGCGGTCTCGATGCACGCCGGCCCGGCCGCCGCGCTGCCGCTGGTCGAGGCCCTGCGCGAGGTGCCGGCGATGCGCCATTACCACCTGCTGCCCGCGGTGCGCGGCGACCTGCTGGAAAAGCTCGGCCGCCGCGCCGAGGCGCGCGCGGAATTCGAGCGCGCCGCGGGCATGACCCGCAACGCGCGGGAACGCGAGGTGCTGCTGGCGCGCGCGGCGGCCCTGGCCTGACGGCCCTTTCAGTCCGCGGCCGCCTTTGCGACCGCCTCGACCTGGATGCGCAGGGTGACGGCCATGTCGAAGCCGTACTCCTTGCCGGCATCCATCCCGAATTCGTCGCGGCGCAGGGTCGCCAGCGCGTCGGCGCCGCACAGTTCGCGCCCGTGCAGCGGATGGGGGATGCACCGGAACCGCCGGATCTCCAGCGCCACCGGCCGGGTGACGCCGCGCAGGGTCAGCTCGCCCTCGACGCGGGTCGGTGCGCCGTCGGCGAACCCGGCGAGCGTGCCGCGATAGGTCGCCAGCGGCCAGTTGGCCGCGTCGAACAGGGTGGGGCCGAGCGCCACCTCGTTCATCGCGTCCAGCCCGAAGTCGATGCTGGCCACGTCGATCTCCACCTCCACCGTGCCGGTGCCGGCCTCGCGGTCGAGCGCGATCCGGCCGCGGCTGGCGTTGAACTTGCCGCGCCAGAACGAGATGCCCATGTGGTCGGCCTCGAAGCTGGGGAAGGTGTGCGTGGGGTCGATCTCGTATTCGACCTCGCCGGCGAGGGCGGGAACGGCGGCGGACGCGGCCGCCAGCAGGAAGGCAAGGATGGATTTCATGCCGCGCGGCTCCTCACAGGCTGACGAGGCTGCGGAACCCGCCGTAGATCATGCGCTGCATGTCGAACGGCATCCTGCGCTTGTCGGGCGTCATCGCGTCGAGCCGCGGGTCGGCCATCACCTTCTTGTTGACCCGGTCGCGGTGCGCGCGCGAGCGGAACACGATCCACGAGAACACCGCCACCTCGCCGCGGCGCAGCTTCACCGCCATCGGGAACGAGGTGACCTTGCCATCGGGGACGTCGTCGGCGACACATTCCACGTACTGCAGCGCGCCGTGCTCCCTCCAGAGCTTCCCGGCCTTGCGGGCGAGGGTGCGGTAGGCGGCGAGCCTGTCCCTGCGGACGGCCATCACGAATCCATCGACGTACATGCGGGCTCCTCCCGTGGAAGACATTGCACGCCTACGACGAACGGGGGAGCGCCGGATCGACAGCCGGGGGATCAGTCCCCGGCCGGCAGCCACAGCAGCAGGGCGATGCCGAGGGCGATGCGGTAGATCGCAAATCCGGTGAAGCGGTGGGCCTTGATGTAGCCCAGCAGCCACTTCACCACCACGAACCCGGTCGCCGCCGCCGCCAGGAAGGCCAGCGCCACGTCGCCCCAGGCCTCGCCGCCGAGGCGGCCGTCCTTCCACAGCTCGAGGAAGGCGTAGCCGCTGGCCGCGAACATGGTCGGGATGCCGACGATGAACACGAACTCCGCCGCGGCCGAGCGCCGGCCCAGCCCGGCCAGCATCGCCATGAAGATCGCCGCGGCCGAGCGCGAGGTGCCGGGGAACACGCCGGCCACCACCTGCGCCAGCCCGACCAGCACCGCCACGGTCCAGGTGACCCGCGCCGAGTCGCCGCGCCGCTCGGCGATGCGTTCGGCCAGCAGCATCCAGATGCCGCCCAGTACCAGCGCCCATGCCACCGGGGTCACCGTCTCGGGCAGCTCCCAGCCGGCCAGGCGCACCGGCAGGCCGGCCAGGGCGGTGACCAGGAAGGCGGCCGCGACCTTCATCGCGTAGTCGAGGTTGGCCGGCTCGCGCAGCCCGGTGGCCAGTGCCCACAGGCGCTGCCGGAACACCAGCGTGATCGCGAGGATCGCCCCGGCCTGGATCACGATGTTGAAGAAGTCCGAGCGCTGGCCGAGCCAGTGCTGGGCGACCAGCAGGTGCCCGGTGCTGGAGACCGGCAGGAATTCGGTCAGGCCCTCGAGGATGCCGAGCAGCAGGGCGGAGACGGGATCGGACATGGGATGGCCGGTGTGGAAAGAGGCCACAGGATAGGGCATCCGCCGCGATGCACCATCATGGTGCCCTGGTCGGCATGAAATCCCCAAAGATGTGCAAAGTATGGCCGGGTGCTGATTGAAGCCCATGAAAATCAATGGCTTGCCCGCAGATCCGGGTTGGCACGCGGCTTGCGACAAGAAGGGCATCCATTGCCAACCAGGATGCAACGATGTCCATCGAACACGTCGAAAAGCTGATCGCCGACCACAAGGTCGAATTCGTTGACCTGCGCTTCGCCGACATGCGCGGCGTGCAGCACCACGTGACCTTCCCCGGGTCCATCGTCGAGCCCGCCCTGTTCGAGGACGGCAAGATGTTCGACGGCTCCTCGATCCCGGGCTGGAAGGGCATCAACGAGTCGGACATGGTGCTCCTGCCCGACCCGTCCACCGCGTTCCTGGATCCGTTCGCCGCCGATCCGACGCTGGTGCTGACCTGCGACGTCCTCGACCCGGCGACCATGCAGGCCTACTCGCGCGACCCGCGCGGCGTGGCCAGGCGCGCCGAGGCCTACCTCAAGTCCACCGGCATCGCCGACCAGGCCTTCTTCGGCCCCGAGCCCGAGTTCTTCATCTTCGACAGCGTCCGCTTCGCCACCGAGATGGGCCACACCTTCTTCCACGTGGACTCGGAGGAGGCGCACTGGAACTCGGCGCGCGAGTACGAGGGCGGCAACAGCGGCTACCGCCCGGGCGTCAAGGGCGGCTACTTCCCGGTTCCGCCGGTGGATTCGCTGCATGACCTGCGCGCCGAGATGTGCAAGACGCTCGAGCAGATCGGCATCGAGGTCGAGGTGCACCACCACGAGGTGGCGAACGCCGGACAGTGCGAGATCGGCACCAGGTTCAACTCGCTGGTGAAGAAGGCCGACGAGCTGCTGGCGCTGAAGTACGTGGTCAAGAACGTCGCCTACCGCAATGGCAAGACCGCGACCTTCATGCCCAAGCCGCTGGTCGGCGACAACGGCAGCGGCATGCACGTGCACCAGTCGCTGGCGAAGGACGGCAAGAACCTGTTCTCCGGCGACGGCTATGGCGGCCTGTCGCAGCTGGCGCTGTGGTACATCGGCGGCATCTTCAAGCACGCCCGCGCGATCAACGCCTTCGCCAACTCGACCACCAACTCCTACAAGCGCCTGGTGCCGGGCTTCGAGGCGCCGGTGATGCTGGCCTACTCGGCCCGCAACCGCTCCGCGAGCTGCCGCATCCCGTACGTGGCCAACCCGAAGGCGCGCCGCATCGAGATCCGCTTCCCGGACCCGATGCAGTCCGGCTACCTCACCTTCGCCGCGCTGCTGATGGCGGGCCTCGACGGCATCCGCAACCAGATCGACCCGGGCGCGCCGAGCGACAAGGACCTGTACGACCTGCCGCCGGAGGAGGAGAAGGGTATCCCGACCGTGTGCCACTCGCTGGACCAGGCGCTCGAGGCGCTCGACCAGGACCGCGAGTTCCTCAAGGCCGGCGGCGTGTTCAGCGACGACTTCATCGACGGCTACATCGCGCTGAAGATGAAGGAAGTCACCGCGTTCCGCGCGGCGACGCATCCGCTCGAGTACCAGCTGTACTACGCGGGCTGACGTCCGGCGCAGGCGCCGGCAATGGCGCCGGCCCGCACCGGCAGGCACGCGCGACGACAGGAACCAGGAAACACGGCCGCGCCGCGACTGCGGCGCGGCCCGGATGGAAAAGGTCCGGGCGCCGTCTCCCTCCCCCACGTCGGCGGCGGCGTCCGGACCGCAAGGAGGAGCAAAGCAGCACACACGACATTCGAGGCATGGCCACCGCGGCGCGACGGCGCGCACTCCGCCGCGAAGCGGACGGCAAGGGAACTGCCGGAACGGCAAACATGCCCGGCGAAACGCAATGCAAACCAGCTATGACCGGGAGGGCTTTTCGATGAGGAGCCTGAGTCATGTTGTCATGCAGAAGCGCGTTGGCGCTTGCGTTGTGCGCGTGCCTCGCCGCGGGCGGGGCGGCCGCCGAAGTGTCGGGTTCGGTGGCGGTTGTCAGTGACTACGTGTTCCGTGGAATCACCCAGACCCACGGAAAACCCGCTCTGCAGGGCGGGGTGACCTGGACGCACGGAAGCGGTTTGTACGCCGGCACATGGGGCAGCAGCATCAGCTGGCTGTCCGATTCCGATCCCGATGTCTCCAGCCAGGTGGAGATCGACGGGTTCGTGGGATATTCCGGCGGGTTCGGCGGAAGCGGCGTCGGCTACGACATCGGCGCCAACTACTACTGGTACCCGGGCCGTTACCCGGCGGGCTACAACAGCCCCGATACCCTCGAACTCTACCTCGGGCTGAGCTGGAAGGCGCTCGGCGCCAGATACTCGTACGCCGCCACAGACCTGTTCGGCATCCCGGATTCGGACGGCAGTTCCGCGCTCGAGTTCACCGCGGGCCACGAATTCGACGGCGGCTGGAGCGTGGGCGCCGGCCGGGGCCGGCAATGGGTGAGCGGCCACGGCGGCGGGCTCGACTACGACTACTGGAAGCTCACTGCCGGCAAGTCGTTCGGCAGCGGCTTCGCCATCGGCCTGGAATGGCACGACACCGGCATCTCCGGCGCCGACGACACCTTCCTGATCTCATTCTCCCGGTCGTTCTGAGCAGCGGCCGGGCCTGGATTCCCCACCCACACGAGGCGTGCCATGAAGTTGATCACCGCCATCATCCGGCCATTCAAGCTGGACGAGGTCCGCGAGGCGCTCGGCGAGGCCGGCGTATCCGGACTCACCGTCACCGAGGTCAAGGGCTTCGGCCGGCAGAAGGGCCACACCGAGCTGTACCGCGGCGCCGAATACGTCGTGGACTTCCTGCCCAAGCTCAAGATCGAGGTCGCCGTGAGCGACGGGAACTACGACGCCGCGATCGAGGCGATCACCCGGGCCGCGGGGACCGGGAAGGTCGGCGACGGCAAGGTGTTCGTCGTCCCGCTCGAGCGCGTGATCCGCATCCGCACCGGCGAAGTCGACGCCGATGCGCTTTGACCAGGACCTGGAGGCAATGACGATGAAGGCAGCGATGTTCTCCGGGTGGAAGACCCGTACCCGCGCAGCGGCGATGGCGCTGCTGTTCGGCCTGGCCGCGGCGTTCGCGGCGTCCCCCGTGCTGTCGCAGGAAGCGGAACCCGGCGTTCCCGCCGCGGACGCGCCCGGGGCCGTGGAAACCGCCACGGCGGAGGAAACGGTGGCGCAAGCGCCCGCGGGCGGGCAAGCCGTGGCAACCGCGGAGGCCCGGGCCGATGCGGAGCCCGCCTTCGACAGCGGCAACGTGGCCTGGATGCTGACCTCGACCCTGCTGGTGCTGCTGATGGTGGTGCCGGGGCTGGCGCTGTTCTACGGCGGCATGGTGCGTTCGAAGAACGTGCTGTCGGTGCTGATGCAGGTGCTGGTGGTGTTCTCCGTGGTGGTCCTGGTCTGGGTCGCCTACGGCTACAGCGCCGCGTTCACGGATGGCAACAGCTTCTTCGGTTCGTTCACCGAGAAGGCGTTCCTGCGGGGCATCACCACCGCCAGCGAGTCGGCGGGCCTGCCCGAGCTGCTGTTCGTGGTGTTCCAGTCCACCTTCGCCGGCATCACCACCGCGCTGATCGTCGGCTCGTTCGCCGAGCGCATCAGGTTCAGGGCGGTGATGCTGTTCTCGGTGATCTGGGTGACGTTCGCCTACCTGCCGATGGTGCACATGGTGTGGAGCGGCGGCTTCCTGGCGCACAAGGGCGTGCTCGACTTCGCCGGCGGCACCGTGGTCCACATCAACGCCGGCATCGCGGGGCTGGTGGGCGCGTACTTCCTCGGCAGGCGGCTGGGCTTCGGCCGCGAGGCGCTCAAGCCGCACAACGTGCCGTTCACCTTCATCGGCGCCTCGCTGCTGTGGGTCGGCTGGTTCGGCTTCAACGCCGGCTCGGCCGTGGCCGCGGACGCGGTCGCGTCGCTGGCGATGATCAACACCATGGTCGCCACCGCAGCGGGCGTGGTGGCGTGGAGCCTGGTCGAGGCGATCGCCAAGGGCCGTCCGTCGGCGCTGGGTGCGGCCTCCGGCGCGGTCGCCGGCCTGGTCGGCATCACCCCGGCCGCCGGCACGGTGGGCCCGATCGGCGCGATCGTGATCGGCCTGGCAGTGGGGGCGACCTGCGTCTGGGGCGTGAACGGCCTCAAGCGCATGCTGCGCGTGGACGACACCGCCGACGTGTTCGGCGTGCACGCGGTCGGCGGCATCGTCGGCGCGGTGCTCACCGGCGTGTTCAGCGCCGAATCGCTGGGCGGCACCGGCATCGAGGGGACGATCGGCGCGCAGGTCTGGGCGCAGGCCTTCAGCGTGCTGTTCACCATCGCCTGGTGCGCGGTGGTGACCACCATCGCCATCCTGGCCACGAAGGCCGTGGTCGGCCTGCGCGTGAGCGAGGAGGAGGAGCGCCAGGGCCTCGACATCGTCTCGCACGGCGAGGCCGCCTACGAGCATTGATCCCGGAGAGGGGGAGCGGCCGGGGCGGGCGGCGCAATGCCGCCCGCCCCGGGATTTTCCCGGCGTCTTGCATTCGCGCTTGCGTGACGCTGCAATGCCGCCATGGCCAGACGCACGTCATGTTTCCTCGCCGCCGCCTGCGCTCTGGCGCTCGCGGCCTGCCAGACCACCGCGCCGCGCAACCCGATCGCGACCTGGGTGCCGTCGCCGAACTACGACATCCGCCGCCCGCAACTGATCGTGGTGCACTTCACCGAGCAGGAATCGGTGCGGCAGAGCCTGCACACGCTGCGCACCCGCAACAGTGGCGGCCGGGTCAGCGCGCATTACCTCGTCGGCGAGGATGGCCGGATCTACCAGCTGGTGTCCGACGAACACCGCGCCTGGCATGCCGGTGCCGGCAGCTGGGGCACCATCCACGACCTCAACTCGGCCTCGATCGGGATCGAGATCGACAACGACGGCCGGGAGCCGTACACCGGGGCGCAGGTCGAGGCGTTGATCCGCCTGCTCGAGGACCTGACCACGCGGCACCGGATCCCGAAGACCGCGGTGATCGGGCATTCCGACCTCGCGCCGGGACGCAAGGTGGACCCGGGCCCGCTGTTCCCGTGGAAGCGACTGCACGAGGCCGGCTTCGGCATCTGGCCCGACCCGGACGCGCCGCCGCCGCCGCCCGGCTTCGACCCGGTGACGGCGCTGCGCCTGATCGGCTACCCGGTGGACGACCTGGAGGCGACGATCCGCTCCTATCGCATGCGTTTCCGTGGCGACACCGCGAGCGCCCTGGACGAGGAGGACCTGCGGATCCTCCATGCCCTGACCTGGCGGCGGCCGAAGGAACAGGCGCAGGCGACCGCCGCACCCTGAGGCGCGGGCGCGCCGGCACTCGCACCAGGCTGGCGCATGCCCCACAATGGTGCAATGGAACTGTCTCCCGCCCCGGACATCGTCCTGGACCGGCTGTCCACGCCGGTGGCCTGGACCGACGCGGCGGCCCGCATCGAGGGCTGCAACGCGGCCTTCGCGCGCTGGCTGGGAGTGAGCCCCCGGCGCCTGCTCGACCAGCCGTTGGCCGCGCTCGAGGCCGAGGGCGACGTGCTGCGCCGGGCGCTGGCCGCCGGCGACGGTGGCGGCAGCGAGCAATTGCGCCTGCGCCGGATCGAACTGGCCTTCCTCGGCGGCCAGCCGCGCTTCGCCGACGGCTGGCTGAGCCGGCGCGAGGGCGGCGGCTGGCTGCTGGAGGCGCATCCGGTGGACGAGTTCCCCGGCGACGACCCGCTGCAGGTGCTGCCGGGCGCGATGACCGCGGCGCTGCGCGGTCTGGCGCACGAACTGCGCAATCCGCTGGCGGGACTGAAGGGCGCGGCGCAGCTGCTGCGCCGCCGCATCGACGAGCCGGAGGCCGTGGAACTGCTGGAGCTGGTGCAGTCCGAGGTCGGGCGGCTGGCGCAGCTGGTGGACAACCTGCTGGCGCCGGCGCCACCGAACCCGCACGTGCCGCTCAACATCCACGCCGTGCTCGAGCGGGTGGTGGCGCTGGCCGGGGCGGAAGCCGGCTGGGCGGTGAAGCTGGTGCGCGACTACGACCCGAGCCTGCCCGACCTGCCGGGCGACTTCGACCGGCTGGTGCAGGCGGTGTGGAACCTGGTGCGCAACGCGATCCAGGCCGGCGCCGGCAACGTCACCCTGCGCACGCGGGTCGAGCATGGCGCGCGCATCGGCGACGCGGTGCACGCGCGCGTGCTGCGGCTGGACATCGCCGACGATGGCCGCGGCGTGCCCGAGGAACTGGCCGAGCGGATCTTCCTGCCGCTGGTCTCGGGGCGTTCCGACGGCACCGGGCTGGGGCTGGCGCTGGCGCAGCAGGTGGCGCGCGAACACCGCGGCTCGCTGGTCTACCGCTCGCGCCCGGGGCACACCGTGTTCACGCTGCTGCTGCCGCTGGATGCCGGTGGCGAAGGGGATCGGGACGATGGCGGCTGAGCCCGCGACCATCTGGGTGGTGGACGACGACCGCGCGGTGCGCTTCGTGCTGGCCACCGCGCTGAGCGACGCCGGCCACGACGTCGCCGGCTTCGACTCGGCCGAAGCCGTGCTCGAGGCGCTGCGCACGCGTCCGGCGCCGCAGCTGCTGTTCACCGACGTGCGCATGCCCGGCGACAGCGGCATCGCGCTGCTGGAGACGCTCAAGCGCCGGTACCCGCAGTTGCCGGTGGTGGTGATGTCGGCGTTCACCGACGTCACCAGCACCGCGGGCGCGTTCCGCGCCGGCGCGCACGAGTTCCTGTCCAAGCCGTTCGATCTGGACGAGGCGGTGGAGCTGGCCGAGCGCGTGCTGGCCGAACGCCGCGCACCGCAGGACGCGCCCGCCCCGGTGGAGGACGCCGCCGGCGACGACGCGCTGGTCGGGGAGACCCCGGCGATGCGGCAGTTGTTCCGCGCCATCGGCCGGCTGGCGCAGGCGCCGCTGTCGGTGCTGATCACCGGCGAGACCGGGACGGGCAAGGAGCTGGTCGCGCGCGCGCTGCATCGCGAGTCGCCGCGCGCACGCGCGCCGTTCGTCGCGCTCAATACCGCCGCGATCCCGTCCGAGCTGCTGGAGAGCGAGCTGTTCGGGCACGAGGCCGGTGCGTTCACCGGCGCGCAGAAGCGCCACATCGGCCGTTTCGAGCAGGCCGACGGCGGCACCCTGTTCCTTGACGAGATCGGCGACATGCCACTGCCGCTGCAGACCCGGCTGCTGCGGGTGCTGGCGGAGGGCGAGTTCTTCCGTGTCGGCGGTCGCGAGCTGATCCGCGTGGACGTGCGCGTGATCGCCGCCACCCACCAGGACCTCGAGGCGCGCGTGCGCGAGGGCGCGTTCCGCGCCGACCTGCTGCACCGCCTGAACGTGGTGCGCCTGCACCTGCCGCCGCTGCGCGAGCGCCGCTCGGACATCCCGTTGCTGGCCGAGCGTTTCCTGCGCGCGGCCGCGGAACGCCTCGACGCGCCGCCCCGCCGCTTCGACGACGCGGCGATGGCGCGGCTGATGGCGCATGACTGGCCGGGCAATGTGCGCGAGCTGGAGAACCTGTGCTGGCGGATGGCGGCGCTGGCGCCGGCGGAGGTGATCACCGCGGGAGACCTCGGGGGCGCACTGCAGCCGTCCGCCGCCACGGGGGGGGACGAGGGCTGGGAAGCGGCGCTTGCGCGCTGGGCGCGCGCGCAGCTCGAGGCCGGCGCGGCCGACATCCACGCGGTCGCGCGCGAACGCCTCGACCGCGTGCTGCTGGAAGCGGCGCTGGAGCACACCGGCGGGCGCCGCGCCGAGGCCGCCACGCGCCTGGGGCTGGGCCGCAACACCGTCACCCGCAAGCTGGGCGCGAGCCGCAGGCGGCACTGAGCACCGCATGGGGGACTTCATGCCCGGGCAAGGATCCGTGCGGCACGATCACGGGTTCCGCCGACACGACACGAAACCCCCGATGCGTGCGCTGCCCGTCGCCTTCCTCGCCGCCTGTCTGCTGGCCGCCTGCGCCAGCGCGCCGCCGCCGGCCCCTCCGCCGCCGGAGGAACCGCAGCGGAACATCGCGCCGGCCGGCACCGCGACCCGTGCGGTCGCCAACCTCGCCTCCGCCTCGGGCAGCCTGGTCAGCGGGCGCATGGTGCTGGTGCCGGTGGAGGGGGGCGTGCGCGTGCGCGGCATCGTCGGCGGCCTCACCCGCAACGGCGCGCACGGCCTGCAGGTGCACGAGCACGGCGATTGCAGCGCCGCCGATGCCTCCAGTGCGGGCCGCTACTACGACCCGCTCGACGGCGCGCGCCAGGGCGGCGCGGTGGGCGACGCGCCGGGCCGGATCGTGGCCGATGCCGACGGCCGCGCCACGGTGGACCTCGTGATCCGTGGCGCGGTGCTCGGCGGCGGCGCCGACAACGACATCGTCGGACGCGCCCTGCTGGTGCTGGGCGCGACGCCCGGCGCGTTCGGCGCGCGCGTGGCCTGCGGCGTCATCACGGTCCCCGAATGAGTCCTTGCGCTAAAGTCGCGCCGGAAACGAAACCGGAACCGGAGGCCTGACGTGATGATCCGTACCCGCCCGCTGCTGTTCGTGCCCCTGCTGGTCGCCTGTGCCGCCTGCTCGCGGCCCGCGCAGGAGCCTGCCGCCCCTGCGGAGCCCGCCGCTCCCGCCGAACCCGCGGCGCCGTCTGAACCCGCGGCCTCACGCGCCACCGCGACCCTGGCGCCGACCGAGGGCAGCCAGGTGTCCGGCTCGCTGGTGTTCGAGGTGGTGGACGGCGTGGTCCGCGCGACCGGCGAGGTTTCGGGACTCGAGCCCGGCAGCCAGCACGGCTTCCACCTGCACGAGCACGGCGACTGCAGCGCGCCCGACGCCAGCAGCGCCGGCGGGCATTTCAATCCCGGCGCCAGCGACCACGGCCGCGTCGGCCATGGCGCGCACCACGGTGGCGACACCGACAACATCGTCGCCGACGACCAGGGCGTGGCGAGGGTGGACGCGCGCTTCGAGGGCGTCACCCTCGGCGACGGCACGGCCACCGACATCATCGGCCGCGGCGTGATCGTGCACGCCGATCCCGACGACTACGTGAGCCAGCCGACCGGCAACGCCGGCGCGCGCCTGGCCTGCGGCGTGATCGAGGCCGCGCGGTAACGCCGCAGGAAGCGGGCAGCGCCCGGTCCCGGCCGCGGCCAGCCGCCGCGGCCGGGCTTCACGACGGCTGCCTGCGGAGCACGCGTCCGGCGCGGGCCACGCGCCCGCCCCGTTCCCATGCCGGCTGGCCGTTGAGCACGACCAGGTCGAAGCCTTCGGCGAGGGCGAACGGATCGACGTAGGTGGCACGGTCGCGGACGGCCGCCGGGTCGAACAGCACCAGGTCCGCCTTCGCGCCCGCGCGGATCGTGCCGCGGTCGCGCAGGCGCAGGATCGAGGCCGGCAGGCCGGTCGCCTTGCGCACCGCTTCCTCCAGCGGGACGCGCCCGGTCGCCGCGAATTGCGCGATCCAGCGGGCGAAGGTGCCGTGGCCACGGGGGTGGCGTCCGCGCGGCGAACCGTCGCTGGCGATGGCGACGAAGGGATCGAGCAGCAGCCTGTCCTGCAGTTCCGGGTCCATCACGAAATGCGCGGCGCTGCCGCCGGACGGGCCGAGTTCGACCAGCACGTCGGGGTAGGCCTGGCCGCGTTCCCCGGCGAGCTGCGCCAGGGTCCGGCCGGCGTGCGGCCCGTCGCCCAGCAGCAGCGCGCCCGGGCCGCCGCGCTGTTCCATGCGCCGCTCGAGCGCGGCACGCAGTTCGCCCCGGCGTTGCGCCACCACCTGCGCGTAGTCGTTCGGTGGCCGCGCCCAGTCCGGGAACAGGATGCCGGTGGTGGTGTAGCTGGCCTCGTAGGGATAGGCGTCGGCGGTCAGCGGCACGCCGCCGTCGCGGTACCGCCGCAGCGTTTCCAGCAGCCGTTCCGCGCGTTCCACGCCCCTGCCGTGCACCACCTTCAGGTGCGAGACATGGGTGCGCGCGGGCCGGCTGGCCTCGACATGCTCGCGGACCGACGCCTCGACCCGGTCGTCGTCCTCCGAGCGCATGTGGCTCGACGCCACGCCGTCGTGGCGCGCCAGCACGCGGCAGAGCGCGGAAATCTCGGCCGGGCCCGCATACATGCCCGGCACATATTCCAGCCCGGTGGACATGCCGAACGCGCCGGCGCGCAGGTCCGCCTCCAGCAGTTCCGCCATGCGCGCCAGTTGCGCCGGCGGCGGTTCGCGCACGTCGTCGCCGATGTCCGCCAGCCGGCGCAGCGAGCCGTGGCCCGAGAACGTCGCGACGTTGATCCCGAGGTCCGCGCGGTCCGCCGCGGCCAGCCAGGCGGCGGCGCTGCCGCGGCCGGGGTTGCCGCCGTCCTGCCCGAGCACGATGGTGGTCACGCCCATGGCGAGGTGGCTGTCGAACGGGTTCTCCAGCGGATCGCCGTGCGCGTGCAGGTCGATGAAGCCGGGCGCGAGCACCCGGCCGCCGCCCTCGACGACGCGCGCGCCGGGCGCCTCGCGCGGCGGGATGCGGCCGATGCGTTCGATGGTGTCGCCACGCACGAGTACGTCCGCCGCGTAGGCGGGCGCCCCGGTGCCGTCGGCCACGCGCACGTCGCGCAGCAGCAGGGACGGCGGCGAGGCACGCAGCGCCGGCGGGAGCGCCTGCAGCGTGGCGCCGCTGGCGGCGAGTGCGACGAATGTCCTCCGGGAAACGCGCATGGTGGCCGCGTGTATGTGGCGGCGCCGCAGGCCCGCGCGCTCAGCCGTCCCGTGCCTGCCTGAGCGCGCGGTAGCGCTCGAGCGCGTGTTCGAGGTCGGCGTCGAGCATGGCGCGCTCTTCCAGCTGCTGGCGCAGGATCCCCTGCTGGCGCAGCAGGTCGTTGTGCTGCGTCAGGATGTTGCCGGCCAGCTGCTTCGGCACCGCCTTGCCCTGCAGCTCGAGGTCGGCGGCCTGGCGCAGCAGCGTCAGCAGGCTCAGGCGCAGGTTGGCCACGCCCATGCGCGAGGTCTTGATCGCCTCGTCCACCAGCACGATGCGCTCGCCGAAGGCGGCGCGCAGGTCTTCCTCGGTGTCGTAGGACACGGCCATGGCCAGTTCGCGGCGGCGGCGCGCGGCCTCGGCCTCGGCGGCGAGCTTCGCCTCGCGTTCGGCGGCTTCGGCGGCGGCGCGCTCCTCCGGCGTCAGCGCGCGGCCGACCTCGCCCACGCGCAGGCCGCTGCGCGCGCTGATCTCGGTGCGCGCGGCGTCCACCGCGTCGGGCGGCAGGGCGTCGCCGCAGACCCGGCGGCCGCCCTCGTCCCAGCAGTACAGCCTCTTGTCCGCCTTCGGGGCGGCGGGCTTGCTCCTGCCCTGCGCCCACGCGGCGGTCGGCGCCGAGAGCGCCAGAAGGAGTCCTGCGACGATGGCGGTCCGGGTCTTCATCGAAATCCGCTCCCCCTGCGGTCCGTGATCAGGCCGCGCCGCTGCCGTAGCGGGCGCGGTAGGCGAGCAGGCGCTCGCGCTCTGCGGACAGTGTCGCGCTTCCGCCGGCGAACGCAAGCAGGTCCGACAGGCCCGCGACCGCGATCACGGGGATCCCGTGCCCGGCCGACACCGCCTGCGCCGCCGAGCGCGGGTCGTCCTCGGAGATGCGTTCCTGCCGGTCCAACGCGATCACGATGCCCGCTGCGGTGCCGCCCGCGGCGGCGATGATCGCCAGCGACTCGCGGATCGCGGTGCCGGCGGTGATCACGTCGTCCACCACCAGGACGCGCCGTCCGGCCATCGGCGCGCCGATCAGGGTGCCGCCCTCGCCATGGTCCTTGGCCTCCTTGCGGTTGAACGCGACCGGCAGGTCGCGGCCGCGGCGGGCGTATTCGCAGGCCAGCGCGGTCGCCAGCGGGATGCCCTTGTACGCGGGGCCGAACAGCATGTCGAAGCCGATGCCGGCGGCGTCCACGGCGTCGGCGTAGCAGGCGGCCAGCGCCGCCAGCGCCGCGCCGGAATCGAACCTGCCGGCATTGAAGAAGTACGGGCTGACCCGGCCGGACTTGAGGGTGAATTCGCCGAAGCGCAGGGCGTCCGCGGCCAGCGCCAGTTCCAGGAAGCGGGTGCGGTGGTCGGTCATGGGCGCATTGTCCCACGCCTGCCGCCGCCCGGGATGCGACAATGCGCGCTTCCCCGTTTCCAGGAGCGCCGTCCGATGTCCGGCCTGCCCGATTGCCCGCAGTGCGGTTCCAGCTACACCTACGAGGACGGCGCCCTGCTCGTCTGCCCCGAGTGCGGGCACGAGTGGTCGCCGGCCGAACAGGCCGGGGAGGCGGCCGCGGCCGAGGCGGCGGGGCAGGTGCGCGACGCCAACGGCACCCCGCTGGCCGACGGCGATACCGTGGTCGTGATCAAGGACCTGAAGGTCAAGGGGTCCTCGCTGGTGGTGAAGGTGGGCACCAAGGTCCGCAACATCCGCCTGGTCGAGGGCGACCATGACATCGAATGCCGGATCGAGGGCATCGGCCGGATGGGGCTGAAGTCGGAGTTCGTGCGCAAGGCCTGAGCCGGGCCGACCGGGCGTCCGCGCCTGAAGCAGGGCCGCGTTTCCGGTAGGCTGGGACGCCCTGCCGCACCCGCGACCCGCATGCGCATCATCAGCTTCAACGCCAACGGCATCCGCTCGGCCGCCAGCAAGGGTTTCTTCCAGTGGCTGGAGGCGCAGGATGCCGACATCGTCTGCCTGCAGGAGACCAAGTCGCAGGAACACCAGCTCGGCGACGCCAGCTTCCGCCCCTACCCGCACTGCTTCTACCGCGATGCGACCACGAAGAAGGGCTACAGCGGCGTGGCCATCTACAGCCGGCGCGAGCCGGACGAGGTGCGCACCTCCCTGGGCTGGGCCCCGTTCGACGACGAGGGCCGCTACATCGAGGCGCGCTACGGCAACCTCAGCGTGGTCTCGTTCTACATCCCCTCGGGCAGCTCCGGCGAGGAACGGCAGCGGTTCAAGTTCGAGGTGATGGCCTGGCTGCGGCCGATCCTCGATGCATGGCTGGCCAGCGGCCGCGACTACGTGCTGTGCGGCGACTGGAACATCGTCCGCTCGCGCAACGACATCCGCAACTGGACCAGCAACCAGAAGAACTCCGGCTGCCTGCCCGAAGAGCGCGCCTGGCTCAACGCGCTGATCGCCGACCCGTACGGCGACGGCCTGGTCGAGCCGCCCGCGGTGGGCTGGAAGGACACCTTCCGCGTGCTCAAGCCCGACGCCGTCGAGTACACCTGGTGGAGCAACCGTGGCAACGCCCGCGCCAACGACGTCGGCTGGCGGATCGACTACCAGCTGGCCACGCCCGCGCTGGCCGGACGCGCGCGCGCCTGCGCGATCCACCGCGAGCCGCGCTTCTCCGACCATGCCCCCTACGTGGTGGACTACGCCGAATGAACACCGCCAAGCGTTCCGTCCTGCAGTCGTTCACCCAGCCGGCGGCGTGGACGATGTTCTTCTTCGGCTTCGCCTCGGGCATGCCCTTCCTGCTGGTCGCCGGCACCCTGGCGTACTGGCTCAAGATCCACGGCCTGAACCGCACCGACATCACCCTGATCGCCGGCGCCGGCATGGCCTACACGCTCAAGTTCCTGTGGGCGCCGCTGGTGGACCGCTGGCGGCTGCCTGTGCTGGGGCGGCTCGGGCAGCGCCGGGGCTGGCTGCTGCTGGCGCTGTGCGTGGTGATCGCGGGCCTGCTGCTGATGGCGCAGCTGACCCCGGAGCGGCTGGTGGTGTTCGTGTGGATCACGCTGCTGACCGCGTTCGCCGGCGCCACCCTCGACATCGCGGTGGACGCCTACCGCGTCGAGATCGCGCCGGCCGAGGCGCAGGGGGCGCTGGTGGCGACCTATTCGCTGGGCTACCGGATCGCGCTGATCATCACCGGCATGCTGGCGCTGGTGCTGGCCGACCACGTGCCGTGGCCGCAGGTGTACCGGCTGATGGCCCTGTTCATGCTGGTCCCGGTGGTCGCGGTGCTGGTGGCGCGCGAGCCGGAGGTGGCGCGGGTGCGCACCGCGACCTGGGGGCAGGCCCTGCGCGAGGGCGTGGTCGAGCCGTTCGCCGATTTCTTCCGCCGCTTCAGCGGCGTGCTCGCCGCGGGGCTGCTGGCCTTCATCCTGATCGCCAAGGTCTCCGACCAGTCGCTGGGCGGCGGGATCATGGCCCCGTTCTACCTCGAGCAGGGCTATTCGCTGACCGAGATCGCCGCGGTCACCAAGTTCTACGGGGTCTGGGTCGGCATCGCGGGGGTGTTCCTGGCCGGCGTCGTGATCGCGCGCTGGGGCATCCGCTGGCCGCTGCTGGCCGGTGTGGTGCTGGCCGCGGGCAGCAACCTGCTGTACCTGTGGCTCATCGGCGCCGACGGCGACATGCTCAAGCTGACCCTGGTGATCTCGGGCGAGAACCTGGCACAGGGCTTCCAGGGCACCACCCTGGTCGCGTTCCTGTCGGCGCTGGTGAACCAGCGCTTCACCGCCACCCAGTACGCCCTGTTCTCCTCGCTGGTGATGCTGCCGGGCAAGGTCCTGGGCATGGCCTCGGGGGCGATCGTGGACCACACCGGCTACGGGGTGTACTTCTGGATCACCACCCTGGTGGCGATCCCGGCGGTGCTGCTGTTCTTCTGGTTGAACCCGAGGCTCCGGCTGGGTCAGGATGGTGGCGCGCGGCCGCAACCTGGCCTGGAGGCTGGTGGATGACGGACATCGTGCTCAGGGATGCGGATCCGGTCCTGGTCGACCGGATCCGGCGTGTCGCCGATGCCCGCGGCTGGACCCTGCCGCGGGCGCTGCAATACCTGCTCGAGCGGGGCCTGCACTCGGTCGAGGGGGATGGCCCGGTCCACCTCGACAACGCCGAGGCCGCGGCGCTGGCCGAGGCCATCGCCGCGCTGGAGCAGATCCCCGACGACAAGGGCTTCGCCATGATCGGGCGCATCCCGCGTCCCGGCGAAGGCGAAGACGGGGAATGAACGCGCACCGCCGCAGACTGGCGGCATGGACATGACACAGCCGGCAGCCGCGGAAGCGGTGGTCTCGTTCTGGCGCGCGGCCGGCCCCTCGAAATGGTTCGCGGGCGGGCCGGACTTCGACGCCGAATGCCGCGCGCGTTTCCTCGACCTGCACTTCGCCGCGGCGCGCCGGGAATGCGGGCACTGGATGGGCTCGGCCACCGGCGCGCTGGCGCTTCTGCTCCTGCTCGACCAGATCCCGCGCAACGTCTTCCGCGGCAGCGGCCACGCTTTCGCGACCGACCCGCTGGCGCGGCACTACGCGGGCCGCGCGCTCGCGGCCGGGTTCGACGCGGGGTTCGAGCCCGCGCTGCGCGCGTTCTTCTACCTGCCCTTCGAGCATTCCGAGGACATGGCCGACCAGGAACGGTCGGTCGCGCTGTTCACCGCGCTGGGCGACGCCAACTACCTGCGCTACGCCGTCGCGCACCGCGACGTGATCGCGCGCTTCGGCCGCTTCCCGCACCGCAACCGGGCGCTGGGCCGCGACAGCACGCCGGAGGAGCAGGCATGGCTGGACGCGGGCGGGGGGTTCTGAGCGTGCGCCCGCGCGGCGGTCAGTAGCGCGGGATCGAGGAATCCACGGCCTGCGACCAGGCGTCGATGCCGCCCTCGACGTTGTACACGTCGCGGAAGCCCAGCGAGTGGAAGTGTTCGGCCACCTGCGCGCTGCGTCCGCCGTGGTGGCACAGGAATGCGATCGCGGTGTCCTTCGGCAGGGCCTGCAGCGCCTGCACGTCGGCGTCGCTGTCGAGGGTGCGGAACGCGCAGCCGACCGAGGCGATGGCGCGCTCCTGCGGCGGGCGCACGTCCACCAGCACCAGGGTGCCGGCGGCGACGCGCGAGGCGGTTTCCTCCGGCGTGATCGCCTGCACCGGCTTCGGCGCGTTGGGGTTGTCGATCACCAGGCCACGGCCGCGGATGTCGTCGACGAAGTCGATGGTCATGCCGCGCGCACGCGCCGCGCTGGCGATGTCGAACTGCACGCGCACGCCCTCCACCTCGGTGACGATCGCGTTGCCGTCGGGCTGGGCGAGGTTGAGGCGGGTGCGGAAGTTGCGGTCGATCTCGACCTGGACCACGACCTCGCCGCCGGCGTCCTCGATGGCTTCCTTCAGCATCGCCAGCGCGGCGGGGGTGACGTGGATCTGCGGCGGGGTGCGGTCGGGGGCGGGCAGGCCGAGCGCGGCGTGCAATTCGCCGCTGTTGAGCATCTGCACGATGATGTCGCTGCCGCCGACCAGCTCGCCGTCGATGTAGAGCTGCGGGATCGTCGGCCAGTCGCCGTAGGCCTTGATGCCCTCGCGGATTTCCGGGTCGGCGAGCACGTTGACGTGCGCGTACTCCGCGCCGACCGCTTCCAGCGCCGACACCGCGCGGGCCGAGAAGCCGCACTGCGGCGCCTCCGGCACGCCCTTCATGAAGAGTACGACGCGGTGGCTTCGCAGCAGGGATTCGATGCGGGCGCGCAGGGCGGGATCGAGGGACATGGCTGGTTCCGGCAATCTTTCGGACAGGGCCGGCCATGGTACTCCCGCGCCGCTGCCGGGGCCATGCACGGCGCCGGGATTCAGCGTGGCGTCAACAGGTCGCGCGCGACCGGCAGCGCCAGCTGCGCCCACAGCGCGTACATCGCGGCCGAGGGATGCAGGCCGTCGGCGGCCAGCATCTCCGGCTCGTGGCCACGCGCCCGGCTGACCGGGGTGATGTCCACGAAGGCCACGCCCGCCGCGCGGCAGGCGACGCGTGCCGCGGCGTTGAAGGCGTCCAGTTCCGCGGCGATCACGCCGCGGTCGCGCCCGGAAGCGGCGGCGAACGGGGTCACGCCCCAGTCGGGGATGGACAGCACCAGCACGCGGTCCGCGCGTCCACCCGCCAGGCCGATGGCACGGCGCAGCAGCGCCTCGAACTGCCCGCGGTATTCCTCCACGCCACGCTCGCGGTACTGGTTGTTCACGCCGATCAGCAGGCTGACGAGGTCGTACGTGCCCAGCGGCCCGGCGGCGTCGATCGCCGCGGCCAGCTCGTCCGTGGTCCAGCCCGTGGTGGCGATGATCCGCGGGTCGGCAAGTTCGATACCCTCGTCGCGCAGCGCGCGCGCCAGCTGCACCGGCCAGCGCCCGTCCTCAGCCACGCCCTCGCCGATGGTGTAGCTGTCGCCGAGCGCGAGGTAGGCGAGCGGGATCCCGTTCATGCCATGCGGTCCATGTCACGCCGCCGGCCGCGGCTGGCGCAGCGGCACCACCTTGCCGTTCGCCTCCGCGCGCCGCGTCAGCACGCGGTCGATGCGCGCGAACACCTCGCGCAGCTGCTCCGGCGGCGGCAGCAGGGTGACCCGGAAGTGGTTGCGGTAGGGCACGTTGAAGCTGTTGCCGGGGACGATCAGCACGTCCTCGGTTTCCAGCATCTCCAGGGCGAAGGCGTGGTCGTCGAAGCCTTCCGCGGCCGGCCCGGTGACACCCGGGAAGGCGTACAGCGCGCCTTCCGGCGCGTGCAGGGTGAGGTGGCCGCTCGCCGCGCAGGCCTCGATGACGGCGCGGCGCGCCTCGTACAGGCGGCCGCCGGGCTGGCACAGCGGCGTGATCGTGTCGGGGCCCGTGAGCGCGGCCTCGATTGCGAACTGCCCCGGCACGTTCGCGCACAGGCGCAGCGCGCACAGCAGGTCCAGCGCGTGGCGGAACTCCGCGCTGCGCTTCGGGTCGCCCGACAGCACCGCCCAGCCGACGCGCCAGCCGCAGGCGCGGTGCACTTTCGACAGCCCGCCGAACGACACGCACGGCACGTCGCCGGCCAGCGGCGCGAGCGGCTCGAACGCGGCGCCGTCGTAGAGGATGCCGTCGTAGATCTCGTCGCACAGCAGCAGCAGGCCGTGGCGTTCGGCGATGCCGACCACGCGCTCGAGCAGCGCGCGCGGGTAGGTCGCGCCGGTCGGGTTGTTCGGGTTGATCAGCACGATCGCGCGGGTGCGCTGCGACACCAGCGCCTCCATCTCGTCCGGGTCCGGCAGGAAGCCGTCCTCCGCGCGGCAGCGGTAGAACACCGGGCGGCCGTCGTTGAGGATGGTCGAGGCCGACCACAGCGGGTAGTCGGGCGAGGGCACCAGCACCTCGTCGCCCGGGTTGAGCAGCGCGCGCAGGGTGATGTCGATCAGCTCGCTGACGCCGTTGCCCACGAACACGCGGTCGGCCGAGGCCTGCGGCGCGCCGCGGCCGGCGTAATGCGCGGCGATCGCCTCGCGCGCCGCGGGCAGGCCCTGCTGGTGGGTGTACGGGTCGGTGTCGTGGATGCGCCCGGCGATCGCGCGCTGCAGGTGCTCCGGCGCGCGGAAGCCGAAGGCGCCGGGATTGCCGATGTTGAGCTTGATCAGCCTGCGGCCCGCCATCTCCAGCTCGCGGGCGCGCCGGGCCAGCTCGCCGCGGATCTCGTAGCGGACCTCGGACAGGCGTTCGCGGGTGGGCAGGGACCTGGACATGGCGGCGTGGGAGGAAGGGACAGGCCGGATGCTAGCCGAATCAATGACGTCATGCGGCGGGAATGCCCCACCCGGCACGGATGGGGCCCGGTGCGCGGCCCGCGCCGGCGCGGGGCTAGAATCCCGGGCATGGGCCACCATCACCGCCGCGCATGCCCCTGAACCCCGTGCCTGCCGGGCTGCAGGCCATCGGCTGGCGCGCGGACATCGCCGACCCGCGCTGGGAGGCGCTGATGCAGGCGCACCCCCGCGCCCACCCGGCGCGGGTGATCGAACAGCACCGCACCGGCTACGTGGTGGCCACGGAGCCCGGCGACGGCTTCGCCGCCGAATCCCTGCCCGAGTGGCAGCGGCGCACCGGGTACCGCAAGGGCCGGGTGGCGCCGGAGGACCGCCCCGTGGTCGGCGACTGGGTGCTGGTCGAGGACGGCCGCCGGATCGTCGCCCTGCTGCCACGTCGCAGCGCGATCAAGCGTGCCGCCGCCGGCGAGCACTACCGCCAGCAGCTGATCGCCGCCAACGTGGACGTGGTGCTCGTGGTCTGCGGCCTGGACGGCGACTTCAACCCGCGCCGCATCGAACGCTACCTCCTGCTGGTGCAGGGCACCGGCGCGCAGCCGGTGGTGGTGCTGACCAAGGCCGACCGGCCCGGCGCCGGGCCCGGGGCCGCACGCGCCGCGCTCGCCGACGTGATCGCGCAGGGCGTGCCGGTGGTGGCGGTGGATGCCCGCGACCCCGCCGCGGCCGCCGCGCTGTCGCCGTGGCTGCAGCCGGGCGTGACCGCGGTGCTCGTCGGCAGTTCCGGCGCGGGCAAGTCCACGCTCACCAACACCCTGCTCGGCACCGGGCGGATGAAGACCGCCGAGGTGCGCGAGCGCGACTCGCGCGGGCGCCACACCACCACCTACCGGGCGCTGATCCCGCTGCCCTCCGGCGCGTGCCTGATCGACACGCCCGGCATGCGCGAGCTCAAGCCGACCGGCGAGGAGGACCTGGGCGACGGCTTCGCCGACATCGAGGCGCTGGCCGCGCAGTGCCGGTTCCGCGACTGCGCGCACGGCAGCGAGCCCGGCTGCGCGGTGCGCGCCGCGCTCGAGGACGGCACCCTGGACGAGGGCCGCTTCCGCAACTACCTCAAGCTGCGCGAGGAGGTGGTGGAAGCCTCCGGCCAGCTCGCCGCGCGCCTGGCCGGCAGGCCCGGCGCCCGGCCGCCCCGCCTGCCACGCGGCAGGCGCGGCGGGCGCTGAAGGCGGGTCTTCGGGATCCGGCGGCCGCGTGGGTGGAATGCGAAGCGGCATGGCCTGATCCCGTTGACGGGACTATCGCCGCGGGGCCGTCCCGGATGCCGCCGCGCGGGTCTCGCGGATCGTCTTCGCGAACACGGTCAGGAAGCGGCGCGCGGCTTCGGACGGCGGCCGGTCCTCCAGGTGCACGCACTGCACCCTGAAGCGCAGCGAGGGCGAGAACGGGCGGAACACGGTGGACGGGTCGCCGCCCGCGCGCGCGGTGAATTCGTCCACCACCGCCATGCCCACGCCGTGCCTCGCCAGTTCCGCGGCGATGTAGAAGGTCTGGTTGGAGACGACCTCGTTCACCACCACGCCGTGGCGCTGCAGCTCGCGGTTGAGCAGCTCGCCAACCGGGCCGCCCGTGGTCAGGCCGACCAGGTCGCGGCCGTGCAGGACCTGCAGCGGCACCCGTTCACCGGCGTCCGGCAGCATCTCCTTCCGGCAGACCAGCACCAGCTCGCCGGTGTCGACGTCGCGGCGCACCATCCGCGGGTGGGCGGGCGGGTCGTAGGCGATGGCGATGTCGCAGCTGCGCTCGTAGAGCGCCTTGAACAGTTCGTCGTGGTGCAGCGTCTGCACGTCGAAGGTGACGTCCGGGTGGCGCGCGCGGAAACGCGCGATCGCCAGCGGCGCGACGTGCAGCCCGAGCGAGGGCACCACCGCCAGGCGGATGCGGCCGCCGGCCAGGTTGCGCAGGTTGGCGACGGTCTTCTGCAGCGAGGTCAGGCGGCTGAAGACCTCGGACACCTCGGCGAACAGCGTGTGCGCCTCCTCCGTGGCCACCAGCCGGCCGCGCACCAGGCGGAACAGTTCCATGCCGAGCTGCTGCTGGGTGTGGTGCAGCACCTTGCTGACCGAGGGCTGCGACACGTGCAGCATGCGCGCCGCGGCGCTGATCGAACCGGTGGTGTAGACGGCGTGGAAGACCTCGATCTGGCGGAAGCGCATGGCGGTGGGGACGGGAAGGGGGTGGCGGCCCTGATGATCGCTCCGCCGGCCCCGCCTGTCGCATGACTAAGGTCCGGATGCCGTGCCCTCCCGGCGCGGGTCGGCCGCGCCCTGCAGCCGTCCCCGCCCGTCGACCGCGACGCCGTGCAGGCCCGAGTCCTCGCCTGCGCCGGGCACGACCTCCACCCCGAGCGCAGCCAGCCCCTCGCGCACCTGCTGCGGGAAGGCGGAGGCCTCGCCGTTGAACCGCGTGCCGCGCGCGACGAGGTTGGGCAGGGCCACCGCGTCCTGCAGCGGCAGGCCCCAGTACAGCCAGCCGACCAGGGTCTTGGCGACGTAGGCGGGGATGGCGTTGCCGCCGGGCGAGCCGATCGCGCCGACGAAGCGGCCCTCGTGGTCGGTGACGATCACCGGCGACATCGAGGAGCGCGGCCGCTTGCCCGGCGCGATGGCATTGGCCGCGGCCGCGTCCGCGCCCCAGGAGAAGTCGGTGAGCTGGTTGTTGAGGAACATCCCGCCGACCACGCGCCCCGAGCCGAAGAAGGACTCGATGGTGGTGGTCATCGAGACCACGTTGCCGTCGCCGTCCACCACCACGAAGTGGCTGGTGCCGCCGGGTTCGCCGGTGTCGTCCCGGCCCGTATCGGGTGCCCCCGGCGGGCGGCCGGGGGCGGGCGCGCCCGGCGCGGCGCGCGGGCCGATCAGCGCGCGGCGCGAGGCGACATAGTCCGGGTCGAGCAGGCCCTCGACCGGGACCTGGACGAAGTCCGGGTCGCCGACGTAGTGGTCGCGGTCGGCATACATCAGCCGGCTGGCCTCGGCGAACAGGAACCAGGCCCGCGGGTCGCCGGGTCCGCGGCCGGCGATGTCGGTGCCGTCGAGCAGGAGCATCAGCTGCAACAGGCCCACGCCGCTGGCCGGTGGCGGCGCGGTGCAGATCCGGTAAGCGCGCAGGGGGCGGCACAGCGGTTCGCGGCGTTCGGCCACCGCCATGCGCAGGTCGTCGTGCGTCATCCGCGCGCCGAGCGGCGGTTCCGCCACGCGTGCGACCAGTGCGTCCGCGAGCGGGCCGCTGCGCAGGGCGCCGGCGCCGTGTGCGGCGATCCTGCGCAGGCTGTCGGCGTAGGCGGGATTGCGGAAGGTGTCGCCGGCGCGCAGGCGCGAGCCGCCGGGCCCCGTGAACATGGCCACCACGTCCGGTGCGCGCGCCTGCGGGAAACCGCCGGTGATGTGGCGGTGCAGTCGCGGGCTGACGCGGAAGCCCTCGCGGGCGCGGGCGATGGCCGGTCCGAACAGTTCCGCCCACGGGAGCCGGCCGTGGTCGGCATGCGCCATTTCCAGCGCCTGCAGCACGCCGGGCACGCCGGTGGCGCGCCCGCCGAGCATCGCCTCCGCGCGCGGCAGCGGGCGGCCGTCGTCCGCGGTGAACATGGCGGGCGAGGCGCCGGCCGGCGCGCGCTCGCGGCCGATGTAGGCGTCGATGCGCCGCGTGGACGCGTCGTAGTGGAGCAGGACCGCGCCGCCGAGCAGGCCCGAACTCTGCGGTTCGACCAGGCCCAGCATCGCCTGGATGGCGATGGCCGCGTCGATCGCGCTGCCGCCGCGCCGGAGGACTTCCAGCCCGGCCCCGGTGGCGAGCGGATGCGCGCTGCTGACGTAGCCGGCCGGACGTGGCTGCGTGGCCTGCGGTGCCACGGGCGCGCGCGTCGCGCAGGCGGCGAGGAGCGCGATGCACAGGCCCGCTGCGAAGTGGCGCATGGCGCGCATCGCCGGGGACGGAATACGGGTCTGCATGGCAAGCACCCGGGTGCGAGTCGACGGAACAGGAGGTTAGCGCCACCGCGGGGAGGCCGCCCATCGCTTTGCTGGCGCGTGCCATAGCCGGAAGGAATACCCGTCCACAGAAAAGCAGCGCGACAGCCGCCGCGCGCTGGTGCAGTTTTGACGGGCCGCCACCGCCGCGCGCGGCATGGCGCCCGCGGGCGGGACGGCGGCGGTGTGTTCGGACAGGAGGCATCGCGGCATGCGCAATCCCGTGTTCCGGTTCTGCATGGCGCTGCTCGCGGCGGGGGCGTTCATGGCCCCGCCGGCGGCATCCGCGCAGGCGCGGCAGTTGCTCAACTACGAGCAGATCCACAAGCCGGTGGTTGCCGCCGGCGGCATGGTGGTGAGCCAGAGCGCGCTGGCCAGCGAGGCCGGGGCGCAGGTGCTGCGCGAGGGCGGCAACGCGGTGGACGCCGCGGTGACGGCGGCCTTCGTCATGGCGGTCACCCTGCCGCGCGCGGGCAACATCGGCGGCGACGGCTACATGCTGGTCCACCTTGCGAAGGAGAACCGCACGGTTGCGATCGACTACCGCTCGATGGCACCGGCGCTGGCTTCACTGGACGCCTACGTCGGCCCGGACGGCAGGCTGCAGGGCCATGACGCGGGCATCCGTTCGGCCGGCGTGCCGGGCACGGTCGCGGGGCTTGCGCTGGCGCACCGCAACCATGGCCGGCTGCCGTGGAAGCGCCTGCTGGAGCCGGCCATCCGCCTGGCCGAGGAAGGCTACGTGCTCAGCCGTGACGAGGCCTTCGCGCTCGACTGGGGCAGGGAGCGGCTGGCGCGCAGCGAGGCCGGCGCGAAGGTGTTCCTGCATCCGGACGGAACCGCGCTGCGCGCCGGCGAGCGCCTGGTGCAGAAGGACCTGGGGTGGTCGCTGCGGCAGATCGCCGAGCATGGCGCCGATGCGTTCTACCGCGGTGCGATCGCCGAGCGGCTCGACGCCGGCATGCGCGCGCACGGCGGCCTGCTGCGCAAGGAGGACCTGGCGGCGTACCGCGCGATCGAGCGCGAGCCGCTGCGCAGCAGCTACCGCGGCATCGAGCTGGTGACCATGCCGCCGTCCAGCGGCGGGGGCCTCGGGGTCGCGCTGACGCTCAACATCCTCGAGCAGTTCGACCTGGCCGCGATGGGCGCGGGTTCCGCCGATGCCCTGCACCTGCTGGCCGAGGCCACCAAGCTCGCATGGCGTGACCGCCAGGCGCACATCGGCGATCCGGCGGCGGTGGACGTGCCGGTGGCGGGGCTGCTGTCGAAGGAGTACGCGGCCGCTCGCGCCCGCGGGATCTCGATGACGCGCGCGCGGCCCGCCGCGGGGGTGCCGGCAGGCGACCCCTGGGCACGCGAAAGCCGCGAGACCACGCACCTGTCGGTGATCGACGCCGAGGGCAACGCGGTCAGCAACACCTACACCATCGGCGCGGACTTCGGCTCCGGGGTGATGATCGAGGGCACGGGATTCCTGCTGGGCAACCTGATCGGCAACTTCTCGCTGCAGGCCCAGCTCGACGCCATGCGCCAGGGGCGCCCGTTGCCGCCGAATTCGCTGCGCCCGGGCAGCCGCCCGGTATCGAGCATGTCGCCGACGATCCTGCTGCGCGACGGCAGGCCGTGGCTGGTGACCGGCAGCCCGGGCGGCAACACCATCCCGGGCACGGTGGTTCAGATGATCGTCAACGTGGTGGATTTCGGGATGAACATCGCCGAGGCCACGTCGTTCCCACGCATCCACCAGCGCGTGGACGCGGAAGGGCGGCTCGAGGTCGAGCGCGGCTTCAGTCCCGACACGCTGCGCCTGCTGCGTGAGCGCGGCCACCGCCCGGAACAGGGGCAGACCATCGGCAGCACGCAGACGCTGCTGGCCGGGGAGGGCGGCCGGGTCGAGGGCGCCGCCGATCCGCGGCGACCGGGCGCGCTGGCCGTCGCCGCGGATCCCGAGCCGGGGCATAACCTGCCGCTATGGGGCGAGGCGAAAAAGCGATGCTTCACGTCGCCGGGCTGCCGCTAAATTCGGGCTTCGAGGCAACAGTCGCCGTACCAGGTGCCACGAGGGGGAATGACGATGCGCCACCGTATTTTCAAGCCGACGCTGCTCAGCCTGGTGCTGGGGGCGGCGCTCCAGAACATGGCTTTCGCGCAGCAGCAGCCCGAACCCGGCGCGACGCCACCGGAACAGCCGGCCGAGGCCAGGGCCAGGGAACTGGACGCGGTGGTGGTCGTCGGCAGCCGTCTGGCGACCACGCGCACGGAAGGCCCCTCGCCGGTGGTGGTGCTGGACGAGGAGAAGATCGAGGCGACCGGCGCGATCTCCGGCGACGAGTTGCTGCAGGCGATCCCGCAGGTCGGCGACATGATGTTCAACAACACCGACACCGCGGCGAACTTGAACGCGGCCCGCGGCGACGTCGGCTCGATCAACCTGCGCAACCTGGGGACCGGCAACACCCTGCTGCTGGTCAACGGGCGCCGCATGGTCCCGCACCCGGGCACGCAGACCGAACTGCTCGTGCCGCGCCAGACCGCCAACATGAACGCGATCCCGCTGTTCGGCACGAAGCGCGTCGAGACCCTGCTTGGCGGCGCCTCCGCGCTGTACGGCTCGGACGCGGTGGCCGGCGTGGTCAACGTGGTCATGGACACCCATTTCCAGGGCCTGCAGGTGCAGGCACAGTACGGCGGGTCCGAGAACGTGGACCTGCGCCAGGGCAACATCAATTTCAAGGCCGGCAAGTGGTTCAACGACGGCCGCACCCGCGTGACCGTGCTCGGCGGCTGGACCCATCGCAGCGACCTTCCGGCGAGCGAATACTGGCGCAGCGCGAACATGGACCGGCGGCCGCTGGTGGAAGGCACCGGGTTCGAGGGGCTGGCCGCGTTCGACGAACGCATCAGCAGTTCGGCGTGGGGCTCGTTCCAGACGATCGGCAACGTCCCGGTGCGCAACGCGTCCAACCAGCTGATCACCAACGCCAGCGGCCAGTTCCACATCGACCCGGTCGGCCTGCACAACTGCACCGCCGCCATCAACGCCGACGTGTGCATCATGTCCGGCACGCAGAGCTCGACCATCGACCGGGGGCTGCGCTTCAACGCCAACAGGCAGCGCCAGATCCTGGGCGAGGTGGACCGCTTCAACCTGTTCAGCACCATCGAGCAGGACATCAACGACAACTTCGTCGCGTTCGGCGAGCTGGCGTACTACCAGGCGGAATACAACGGCCTGCGCGAGCAGGCCGCACCCCTTGGCGCCGCGCCGATCATCGTGCCGCGCACCAACTACTACAACCCGTTCGGCGCGATGTACCTGCCGGACGGGTCGCTCAACCCGAACCGCCTGCCGGGCATCGACGCCCCGGAGGAGGGCCTGGACATCCGGCTGAGCACCTACCGGCCGACCGACGTCGCCCGGCCCTACGTGGTCGACGACAGGTCGTACCGCGTGCTGGCCGGCGTACGCGGCACGGTGGCCGGCTTCGACTGGGAAGGCGCGGTGCTGTATTCGGCCGCGACCACGCGTGATACCCAGCACGGGACCATCAGCAACACGCTGTTCAGCGAGGCGCTGTCATGGAGCACGCCGGACGCCTACAACCCGTTCTGGGGTGGCAACCTGGACGACTGGGAGGCGCCGCTGGATCCCGCGCGCAACCAGAAGGCGATCGAATACTTCACCGTGCCGGTGGTGCGTCGCAGCAAGGCGACGCTGTTCCAGGTGGACACCCGGTTCATCAGGGAGGATCTGTTCTCCCTGCCCGCGGGCGACGTCGGCGTCGCGTTCGGGGCGGAGTGGCGGCGCGAGACGCTGAGCGACGACCGTGACCCGCGCCTGGACGGCACCATCACCTACACCAACCCGCTCACCGGCGCGATCACCAGCGACGTGCTCGGCGCCAGCCCATCGGGCGACAACTCGGGCGACCGCCACGTCGCCTCGCTGTACGCCGAGTTCGCGGTTCCGCTGGTGTCCCCGTCGATGGGCATCCCGCTGGTGCGCGCGCTCGACCTGCAGGTCGCCGGGCGCCACGAGCGCTACTCCGACTTCGGCGGCGTCACCAAGCCCAGGCTGGCCATGACGTGGGACCTGGTGGACGGCTTCACGATGCGGGCCAGCTGGTCGCAGAGCTTCCTGGCCCCCAACCTGATGCAGATGTACGCGGAGGGCACCACGGTCAGCAACAGCCGGACCGACTACTACGTCTGCGAGGCAGACATCCGCCGCGGCACCATCGATGGCATCCACCGCTGCAGCCGTTCCTACAGCACGGTGGCGGTCCGCAGCGGCAACCGCGACCTCGAGCCGGAGAAGGCGGAAACCTGGTCGGCCGGCTTCGTGTTCCAGCCGAAGTTCCTGCCGTCCTCCACCCGCATGACGTTCACCGTCGACTACTTCGAGATCGAGCAGGAGGACGTCATCGGCATCCTCGGCGAGGCGACCCACCTGGCCCTGGACTACCTGCTGCGCATGCAGGGTTCCTACAACCCGGCCGTGGTGCGCCTGCCGCCCGATGCCGACCGCATCGCGCTGTTCGAAGGCACCGGCCTCGAGCCGGTTGGCATGGTGGACCACGTCGAGGACATCTACATCAACCGCCTGCCGAAGACCACGCGCGGCGTGGACTTCGGCATCGACTGGCGCCTGCGTACCGGAAACGCCGGGACCTTCTATGCCAGCCTCAACGCGACGAAGCTGATCGAGATGACCCAGCAGGCCACCGAGGACGAGCTGCGCATCATCGAGGCGCAGCAGGCCGGCATCATCGACAGCAACTTCGACATCCGCAACGCCGGCAACCTGCTGGGCGTGAACGGCAAGCCGGCATGGCGCGCGACGCTTTCCATGTCCTGGCGCCGGAACGGCTGGGGTGTGGGCAGCTTCGTCAACTACGTCGACGGGTTCGAGTCGACAGGAGCGGTATCGGACGACGGCGATTACTTCCCCGTGCCGAGCTGGACCACGACCAACCTCTGGGTCGAGCGCCGCTTCGAGAATACCCGCTCCTTCCTCGACGGCACCCGCATCCGGCTGACCATCCGCAACATCGGCGACCGCGAGCCGCCGCTGGTGCCGAACGCGCTGGGCTTCAATTCCTCGTTGCACAACGCGCTCGGCAGGGGTTACTACCTGACGCTGACGAAGAACTTCGATTGACGTTCCCGGACGATCCGCTCTCTCCCTTGCTCCCTTCCGCCCGCGCCGGGACCCCCCAGAGCAGCCGCGCGGGCGGCTTCTTTTTTCCGCGGCCCGGGGTGCCGGGCGCGACACGCCAGGAGGAACGCATGCGCAACCATCGCCGGATCCGGCTTCTTCCCGCCTTCCTGATGCTGCTGTGGCTGTGCCTGCCGGCGTCGGCGGCGGGCATCGAGGACCGGCTGCGGGCGCTGATGGACGAGCACGGCACGGTGGGCCTGGCGGTGGTGGTGGTGAAGGACAACGCCGTCGTGTACCAGGCGGGCCTGGGCTGGAAGGACCGCGAGGCGGGGATCGCGCTCGAGCCGGGCGACCTGTTCCGGATCGCCTCGATCTCCAAGTCGTTCGCGGCGGCGTCGGTCCTGCAGCTGGCCGCGCAGGGACGGCTGTCGCTCGATGACGACGTCGGCGACCTGCTCGGTTTCCCGGTGCGCAACCCGGCCTTTCCCGGCCGGCCCATCACGGTGCGGATGCTGCTTTCCCACACCTCCTCGATCACCGACGCGCAGGAGTACTACAGCCTCGACGTCATCAATCCCGCCACCAGCCCGGACTGGCATGGCAGCTATGCCAGCCGCGAGCCGGGCGCACTCTACGAGTACGCGAACCTCGGCTACAACATGCTCGGCGCCATCGTCGAGCGCGTGTCCGGGCAGCGCTACGACCACTACGTGCGCGAACACATCCTCGGGCCGCTCGGGCTGCATGGCGGCTACGTGGTGGACGAGCTGGACGCGGGCCGTTTCGCCAGGATCTACCGCTGGCAGGAAGGCCGGGGCCTGGTGCGCAACGACCAGGCCTATGCGCCGCTGGGCGTGCGCCTGCAGGGCTACCGAATCGGCTACGACGCGCCGATGATGTCGCCCACCGGCGGCATGAAGATCTCCGCGCCCGACCTGGCCACCTGGATGCTGGTGCTGATGAACGGCGGCGCCTGGAACGGCGTGCGCGTGCTTTCCCCGGAGGACGCCGCGCTGATGCAGCAGGAGGCGGTGCCCACGGACGACGGCGCGTACTACGGGTTCGCGATCAGGACCGACCGCGGACTGATCCCCGGCGAGTGCATGGTCGGGCACACCGGCTCGGCCTATGGGCTGTACAGCTCGATGTTCTTCGAGCCGGAGAAGAAGTTCGGCTTCGTGGTGATCACCAACGGCACCCGCGACATGGCTGTGCGCACCGCGGTCAACCGCGCCCTCTACGCGCACTTCATCGGCGGCGCGGCGGGCGCACGGTGACGCCCGCCACGCGCGACGTCAGCGCCAGAAGTTGATGAAGCCGGTGATGATCAGCGCGTTGGTGAAGTCGATGAAGAACGCCCCGACCAGCGGCGCGACCAGGAACGCGCGCGGCGCCGCGCCGTAGCGTTCGACCAGGGTGCGCATCACCGCCATCGCGTTGGCGGTGGTGCCGAGCATGAAGCCGATGAAGCCGCCGCCCATCACCGCGGCGTCGTAGTCGCGGCCCATCAGCCGGAACACCACCGCGCAGAACGTGGCCACCATCGCCACCTGCAGGACCAGGTTGACCAGCAGTGGCAGCGCCAGCCCGGCCAGCTCCCACAGCTTCAGGTTCATCAGCGCTACCGACAGGAACAGCGCGAGGCTGACGTTGCCGATCAGGTCGGTGGTCGGGACCGACAGCCGGATCCAGCCGGTGGCGTCGTCGAGGTTGCGGATCGCCGCGCCGACCAGCATCGCGCCGATGTAGGCCGGCAGGGTGATGCCGGTGGACGAGATCAGCCTGCTGACCCAGGCGCCCAGCCACATCGCCACCAGGATCACCACCAGGCTCTTGAGCGCGTTGTATTCGCGCTGGCCCCCGGTCTGCGCCGGGATCACGGCATCGTCGTCCGGCGCGGTGTGGTCGTCGGGACGCGCGGACACCAGCCCGTGGCGCCGGATCAGCACGGTGGCCACCGGGCCGCCGACCAGCCCGCCCAGCACGATGCCGGCCATCGCCGAGGCCACGGCGATGGACTCGGCGCCCCTGACCCCGGCTTCCTCGAACAGCGGCGCGAACGCCAGGCCGGTCGCGGGGCCGCCGGTGAGCGTGGTGGAGCCGGCGACCACGCCGAACAGCGGGTGCAGGTCGAACCCGGACGCCACCGCGATGCCCAGCAGGTTCTGCGCCACCGCGAACAGCGAGGCGATGACCAGGAACAGCAGCACCTGGCCGCCGCTGATCCGCAGCAGGCGCACGCTCGCGTTCATGCCGATGGTCGTGAAGAACGCGATCATCAGCGGGGTCTGCAGCGAGGTGTCGAGCACGAACAGGGTCGCGCCGCGGTCGTGCGTGATCCACGCCACGGCCGCGAACACCAGCCCGCCGACCACCGGCGGCGGCAGGTTGTAGCGCCCGAACACCGGGATCGCGCGGCACAGCGCGTAGCCAAGGAACAGTGCGATACCGGCGAAGGCGAGCGTCTGGACGGCGTCGAGCTGGAGCATGGGTTTCCTCGCGTCGTGCGGCGCGGGCCGCGGTCAGGGGCAGGTGCCCGGTGGCGGCCGATGCTGCAGCACCCGGCCCGGCAGCGCATGTGCCGCCTGTCCCCCCCGGATCACCTGCACGCCGTTGACGAACAGGTGGACCACGCCTTCCGACAGCACATGCGGGTTGCGGTAATCCGCCTTCGGCACGTAGCGCCGCGGGTCGAACACCACCACGTCGGCGTAGTGGCCCGGGCGCAGGAAGCCGCGGCCCTCGATGCCGAAGGTCTCCGCGGTCAGGCCGGTCGAGCGGTGGATGAAGTCGGCCAGGCTGATCACGCCGTCGGCAACCACGAAGCGCGCGTATTTCTCGGGGAAGGTCGCGTACTGGCGCGGGTGCCCGTCGCCGCCGTCGGAGGCCGTCATCACCCAGGGCTGGCGCATGAACAGCTCCACGTCGTCGCGGCGCATGTTGAACGAGGCGATCCGCTGCGAGCGGCCGTCGCCCTCGCGCAGGATCTTCAGCGCGGCCTCGATCGCATCCAGCCCCTCGCGTTCCGCGTACTGTTGCAGGGTCAGTCCGCTCCACGGCCGGCCATCGGCGATCATCAGGATCGCGTCGGCGCCGCCACGCCGCTGCAGGTTGGCGCGCATCTCCCCGCGGATGCGGGCCGCGGTCCCCGGGTCGTCGATCCGGCGCAGCAGCGCCTGGCGGCCGCCGTCCACCGCCCAGCGCGGCAGCAGCGCGGCGCCGAGGCCGGTGGCCGAGGCCAGCCAAGGGTACTGGTCGGCGGTGACGCGCAGGCCTTCGGCGCGCGCGCGCTCGATCCGCGCGATCACCTCGCCGGCGCTGCCGTGGACATCGGCGCCCAGCGCCTTGATGTGGGCGATGTGCACCGGCAGTCCCGCGCGCCGGCCGATCTCGAGCACCTCCTCGATCGAACCGAGCAGCCCGATCGAGTAGCTCGACTCGTCGCGGTGGTGGGTGTCGTAGATGCCGCCGCGCAGCGCGGCCTCGCGCGCCAGCTCCACCACCTCGCCGGTGGAGGCGAAGCTCTGTGGTGCGTAGAACAGCCCGGCGGACAGGCCGAACGCGCCCTCGCACATGCCCCGGGCGACCAGCGCGCGCATGCGTTGCAGTTCCGCCTCGTCCGGCGCGCGCGCGTCCTCGCCAAGGACACGCTGCCGCACCGCGCCGAAGCCGACGTGCATGGCGACGTTGACGCCGATGCCGGCGTCCTCGAGCCTGCGCCGCTCTTCGGCCACGTCCGGTGTGCCGCCGCCATCGATGCCGATGAAGATCGTGGTCACGCCCTGGTGCTGCCACGGCAGGATCCGGCGCTGCGCGGGATCGGGCGAGCGCAGGTAGGTATCCGGGTGGGTGTGCGGGTCGATGAAGCCCGGCGCGACCACCAGGCCGGTGGCGTCGATCTCCCGGCGCGCGCGGTAGCGCCCGCGCAGGCCCGGGCCGACTTCGACGATGCGGTCGCCGGCGATGGCGACGTCGGCGACGTGGCCGCCGTCGGCGCTGCCGTCGAACAGCAGGCCGCCGTGGATCAGGGTGTCGGCCTCGGGACGGGCCGCGGCGGGGTCGGTGGCGGCGCAGGCGGCCAGCAGTGCCGGCAGCAGCGCGGCCAGGCCACGCGGGAGCATGCGTCCGCCCACGCTCATGCCGCGCCAGGTTCCCGTGCCGCCTGGACCACGCCGCCGCCCCACAGCGCCGGCGAGGGCGGGTGCAACAGGCCGTCGCGCATGGCCACGCCGCCCGGGTGGTCGTCCGTCAGCCACAGCGGGCCATCGAGGTCCACGAATTCCGCGTGCCGCGCCACGTGCCACGCCGGCGCGATCGACAGCGAGGAACTGATCATGCAGCCGACCATGATCCCGAAGCCCTGCGCGCGCGCCTGCTCAAGCAGTTCCAGCGCGGCGGTCAGGCCTCCGGTCTTGTCGAGCTTGATGTTGACCACCTGGTACCGGCCGCGCAGCCGCGGCAGGTCGGCGGCGACGTGGCAGGACTCGTCCGCGCACAGCCGCGCGACCGAGGCGAAGCCGAGCAGGCAGTCGTCCTGGCCGGCGGGCAGCGGCTGTTCGACCAGGTCGATGCGCGCCTCGGCCAGCACCGGCTGCATTTCCCGCAGCAGTTCCAGGGTCCAGCTCTCGTTCGGGTCCACGATCAGGCGCGCGTCCGGCAGGGCGCTGCGCACGGCGCGGATCTGCGCGGCGGGGTTGCCGGCATCCACCTTGATCTTGACCAGCCCCAGGTGCGACAGCGCGCGTGCCGCCCGTTCCATGCGCTCGGGCGTGTCCAGGCTGACGGTCTGCGCGCTGACCAGCGGCGGCAACGGTTCCGGCTGGCCGAGCATGGCCGCGACGGACAGGCCGCGCTGCCGGGACTCGAGGTCCCAGAGCGCGCAATCGATCGCGTTGCGCGCCGCTCCCGGCGGCAGCAGTTCGAGCAGTTCCCGGCGGTCCATGCCGCCGGCGACCGCCTGCGCCAGGGTCGAGGCTTCCTCGATCACCGAGGCCACGCTCTCGCCGTAGCGGGCATAGGGCAGGGACTCGCCGCGGCCGGAGAAGCCGTCGCGGCGGATCGTGGCGACCACGACCTCGGTCGCGGTGCGCACCCCGCGCGAGATCCGGAACGGCGCCGAGAGCGGATGGGTGACGTGGGCGAGGCTCAGCACGGGAAGGTTTCCAGCAGGCGGTCCACGATCCGCGCCACGCCGTGGCGCACCGGGTCCTGGGCGGGCAGGCCCAGCTCCGCCTCCACCTCGCGGCAGATGCGCCCGGCTTCGGCGTCGTCGAACTTCGAAGTGTTGAGCGACACCCCGACCGCGACCACGCCCGGATTGGTCAGGCGCGCGGCGGCGAGGTTGGCCTCGAGCGTCTCGCGCAGGCCGGGCACCGGGTAGTGCGGCAGGCCGCGCAGGTGCGGGCGGCCCGGCTCGTGGCACAGCACGAGCGCGTCGGGCTGGGCACCATGCAGCAGGCCGAGCGAGACACCGGCGAACGAAGGATGGAACAGCGAGCCCTGGCCCTCGATCAGGTCCCAGCCGCCATCGTGGCGGTCCGGCGAGAGCCATTCGACGCCGCCGGAAATGAAGTCGGCCACGACCGCATCGAGCGGGATGCCGCGGCCGGCGATGAAGATGCCGGTCTGGCCGGTGGCGCGGAAATCGGCCTTCAGGCCGCGCGCGCGCATCTCCGCTTCCAGCGAGAGCGTGGTGTACATCTTGCCGGTCGAACAGTCGGTGCCGACGGTCAGCAGCCGGCGCCCGGCGCGTTTGCGGCCGTTGCCCACCGGGGTGGCCGGCGGCACGCGGGCGTCGAACAGGTGCAGGCCGTTGCGCCGCGCGGCCTCGACGATCTCCGGGTGCGAGGTCAGCCGCTCGTGCAGGCCCGAGGCGACGTTCAGGCCGGCGTCCAGTGCCGCGACGATGTCGGCCACCGTCTCCGCGCCGAACTTCCCGCCGGCGTTGGCCACGCCGACGATCATGGTCCTGGCGCCGGCGGCGCGCGCCTGCGCGAAGTCCATGTCCGGCACGTCCACGCTGGTCCTGCACTCCGGGCCGCGGTACTGGCCCACGCACCATTCCGGGCGGAAGCGCACCAGGCCGCGGGCGGTCTTGGCGGAAAGCTCGTCGGGCGCGTTGCCGAGGTACAGCAGGAACGGCGGCGGCCAGTGCGGGTTGTCGGGGAGGGGGGTGGGCATTGAACCGGATTCCGTGACAGCGGGGAGGGGGGGAGTGGGGATGCCATCTTCGTCTCCCGGGTGGTCCCGGGCCAAGTGAAAAGTCGCCAGCCACGCATAACCCGCGGTTATGGCCGGGCACCGGGTGACCGGCCGGGGCAGGTACGCGACACTGTCGGCATGGACGCCACCATTCTTGTCGCTGACGACCACCCGCTCTTCCGTGCCGCGGTGCTGCATGTCCTCCGGGATGCGCTGCCCGGCGTGCGCATCCTCGAGGCTTCCAGCGTGTCGACCCTGGCCGAGGTGCTGGCGGTGGAGCCGCAGGTCGACCTGGTGTTGCTGGATCTGGCAATGCCGGGCGCGCGCGGCCTGTCCTCGCTGGTGTACCTGCGTGGCGAACGCCCCGAGGTGCCGGTCCTGGTGATCTCGTCCAACGACCACCCGCGCACCATCCGCCGCGTGCAGCAGTTCGGGGCCGCGGGTTTCCTGTCCAAGTCCTCCCCGGCCGATGCCATGGGTGCCGCGGTCCACGCCATCCTGGATGGCGGCGAGTGGTTCCCTCCGCTGACCGTGGAGCGCTCACAGGCCGATGCCGAGCTGGCTGCGCGGCTGGCGCAGCTCACGCCGCAGCAGTTCCGCGTGCTGCTGTGCATCGCCGACGGGTTGCTCAACAAGCAGATCGCGCACGAGCTCGGGCTCGCCGAGAACACGGTGAAGGTGCATGTCACCGCGATCCTGAAGAAGCTCGGCTGCCACAGCCGTACCCAGGCCGCGCTGATGGTCAAGGCGCTGGAGCCGGAAGGCGAGGCCTGAGCGCCACGCGGGTCAGGCCGAGCGCAGCAGCAGCTGCGACATCAGCGCGCGCAGCGCGGACGGACGCACGGGCTTGGGCAGGAATTCCCAGCCATGCGCGCGCGCCAGCGCCTGTGCAGGTTCGCTGCGGTCGGCGGTCAGCAGGATCACCGGCGGCGACGCGCCCCAGACCGCGGCCAGCGCCGAATGGACCTGCACGCCGCCGGCGTCGCCCAGATGCAAGTCGAGCAGCAGCAGGTCCGGGGTGGGCTGGAGGCGGGCGGCCTCGAGCGCAGCGTGATGGTCGCCGGCGAACGGGACTTCGCAACCCCAGCGTTCGAGCAGGGCGCGCGCGGCCATGCAGCTCTGCCTGTCGTCGTCCACACACCAGATCCGCCGGGCCTGCAGCAGCGGTGGCGGGGCCGGCGGCGGTTCCGCGCGTTGCACGTCATCCACCGCGGTGGCACGCGGCACCGTCACCGAGAACACGCTGCCGCGTCCCGGCCACGAGCGCAGCCCGATGCGGTGGCCGAGCAGGCGCGCGATGCGGTCGACGATCGCCAGCCCCAGCCCGGAACCGGACTCGCCGCCGTCGTTGAGCCTGCGGAACTCCTCGAAGATCTCACGCTGGCGCGACTGCGGGATGCCGGGGCCGGTGTCCCACACCTCGATCCGCACCAGGTTGCCCTCGCGGCGGCAGCCGAGCACGATGCGGCCATGCGTGGTGTAGCGCACCGCGTTCGACAGCAGGTTCCGCAGCACCCGGCGCATCAGCGCCTCATCGCTGCGGACGATGGCGCGGCTGGGCACGAGGTCGAGGCGCAGCCCCTTGGCTTCGGCGAGGAGGGCGAATTCGCGGGCCAGCGCGTCCAGCAACGGGCCCAGCTCGAACGCGCGGATGTCGACCTGCTGGGTGCCGGCCTCCAGGCGGGAGATGTCGAGCAGGCTGGAGAGGATCGCGTCCTGCGAGGCCAGCGCCGCTTCCGCGTGCCGGCCGAGCTCCTGCTGCTCCGGGTCGTCGAGCCGTGCGCGCAATGCCGACAGGAACATGCGCGCCGCGTTGAGCGGCTGCAGCAGGTCGTGCACCGCGGCGGCCACGAACCGGGTTTTGTAGCGGTTGGCTTCCTCGGCCTCCTGCCGCGCGCGCTCGAGATCCGCGGTGCGCTCGGCGATGCGTTTCTCCAGAGTGTCTGCGAGCGTGCGCAGTTCCCGGGCAGCGGCCTTGTAGCTGGTGATGTCGGCGTAGCTGGTCACGAATCCGCCGTCCGGCAGCGGGTTGCCCCGGATCTCGAGGACCGTGCCGTCCTCCTTCTCGCTTTCATGCAGGTGTGGCGTGCCCCGGCGCAGGTGCGCCAGCCGCCGCTGGATGGCTTCCTCGATCGGGCCGGGACCGAGCAGGCCGCGCTGGGCGTTGTAGCGGAACACATCTTCGATCGGGCGTCCGACGCGGATCAGGTCGGGCGGGAAGCGGAAGAGTTCGATGTACCGCCGGTTCCAGGCCACGATGCGCAGGTCCGCATCGATCACCACCACGCCCTGCGGCAGGTGGTCCAGCTGCCGGCTGAGCCCGGTATCAGCATGCTGGGCCGCTTCCAGCAGGCTGTCGCGCGCCGAACGCAGTTCCCGCGCGTGCTGCTGGACCAGCGCCTCGAGCTCGGCGCGGCTGCGCGCGCGTAACGCATGCAGGCGGCGGCGCTGCACCAGGAAGGATGCCAGCAGCACCAGCGCCAGCCACGACAGCGCGCCGCCGATGGCAGTCTGGCGCGCGGCGTTGTCGACGGCCGGCTGCACGTCGCGCAGCAGGTGCAGGGTCCAGCCCTGTTCAGGCAACGGTGCGTGCGTCCACAGCCAGTCGCCTTTCCTCGCGGGGGTCCGGAGTCCGACCAGCGTGGCGTCGCCGTCGAGGGTGCGGCGCGTGTCCATCGTGACCGGCAGCAGCGGCTGCGAACCGTACTGGCGGGTGTCATCGAGTTCGCGCCACGCCTCCGGTGACAGCGGTTGCAGGGTACGGTAACGCCAGTCATCCTGGTTGGCCAGGAACACCACGCCATACCGGTCGCTCACCAGCACCGTGTCATCCACGCGCAACCACTCGCGTTCCAGCGCCGAGAGCTGGATCTTGATCACGATGACTCCGAGCGGCTCACCGTGGTCGCCGCGGATCAGCTCCGACAGGAAGTAGCCGGGCACGCCGGTGGTGATGCCGATGCCATAGAAGCGTCCGTGTCCCTGCTCGAATGCCTGGCGCACGTAGGGGCGGAAGCCGTAATGCTCGCCGACGTTGCTGCCCGGTTCGCGCCAGTTGCTGGCCGCCACCGCCGTCGCCCTGCGGTCGATCAGGGTCAGGGTCGATGCACGCGTGGTGCGGTTCGCTTCCTCCAGCCGCCGGTTCAGGCGCAAACGCACGGTTTCCGTCACGGGCCCCGAGACCGCGGTGCGCAGCTCCGGGTCCAGTGCCAGCACCTGTGGCAGCGCCCGATAGCGGTCGATGAGCTGCTCGAGGGCGCTGGCGTGCAGCGCCAGCCGTTGCCGCGATTGCGTGGTCTGGCGCTCCAGTTCGCGCTGGCCACCCAGGCGCCAGCCCAGCGCTGCCAGCAGGACCATCCCGCCCAGCGCCAGCAGCAGGGCGGGAATCCAGCGGCGTACGTGGCGGAATCCGGGCATGGGCTGCAGTGTAGTCGCCGGCGGGGGCGGTCGTGCCTTCCGGCGGCGGGGTAATACCAATGCATTAGCTAGTACCAATGCGTTATCGGCATCGCCATGGAGCCGGGTTACAAACGTGTCCCGGCCCGGACGACTACGCTCGATGCATACCGTTCCCGCACAGAGCACGAACCCGATGCCACGCCTGCCGTGGTACCGGCAACTGTACGTGCAGGTGCTGCTGGCGATCGCCCTTGGCGCGCTGCTCGGCCACTGGCAGCCGGCCCTGGCCGAACAGTTCAAGCCCCTTGGCGACGGTTTCATCAAGCTGGTGAAGATGATCATCCCGCCGGTGATCTTCCTGACCATCGTCACCGGCATCGCCGGCATGCGCCAGCTGCGTACCGTGGGCCGGGTGTTCGGCAAGGCGATGGCCTACTTCCTGTTCTTCTCGACACTGGCGCTGGTGGTGGGCATGGTGGTGGCCCACGCCGTGCGGCCGGGCGCCGGCATGGACATCGACCCGGCCACACTCGATACCGCCGCGGTACAGGGCTACGTGCAGAAATCGCACGAGATGACCCTGACCGGGTTCCTGCTCGACATCATCCCGGACACCCTGCCCGGCGCGCTGGTCGGCGGCAACATCCTGCAGGTGCTGTTCGTGTCGGTGCTGTTCGGCATCGCCCTGGCGCTCGCCGGCGACCGTGGCCGCCCGGTGCTGTCGTTCCTGGAGGCGCTGACCGCGCCGGTGTTTCGCCTGGTACACCTGCTGATGAAGGCGGCGCCTGTCGGCGCGTTCGGCGCGATCGCCTTCACCATCGGCCGCTACGGCGTGGAATCGCTGGCCAACCTGGCCTGGCTGGTCGGCACGTTCTACGTCACTTCGCTGCTGTTCGTTCTGGTGGTGCTCGGCGCGGTGGCGCGGCTGTGCGGGTTCTCCGTGCTGAAGCTGTGCCGCTACCTGCGCGCCGAGCTGCTGCTGGTGCTGGGCACGTCCTCCTCCGAGTCGGCGCTGCCTTCGCTGATGGAGAAGATGGAACGGGCCGGCTGCGGCAAGTCGGTGGTCGGGCTGGTGGTGCCGACGGGCTACTCGTTCAACCTCGACGGCACCAACATCTACATGACCCTGGCCGCGCTGTTCATCGCGCAGGCGACCAACACCGATCTCAGCCTGGGGCAGCAGGTCGCGCTGCTGCTCGTGGCCATGCTCAGCTCCAAGGGCGCCGCCGGGGTGACCGGCGCCGGGTTCATCACCCTCGCGGCGACGCTGTCGGTGGTGCCCACGGTCCCGGTCGCAGGGATGGCGCTGATTCTCGGCGTGGACCGGTTCATGAGCGAGTGCCGCTCGATCACCAATTTCATCGGCAACGCTGTTGCCACCGTGGTGGTGGCGCGCTGGGAGGGCGCGCTCGACCGCGAGGCGCTGGCGCAGGCCCTCGACGGCAGGCCGCGGCCGCTGGCGGCTGCGCCCGACCCGGCGTCGGGCGGTGACCCGGCAGCGCTGGATGCCGACTGACGGGAGGCGTCCGGCCGGACGCCATCCCGACCCGTTTACTTCTTCGAGGAGGGCAGGACATGCACAGGCAAGCGAAATACCGGGGAAGGCGCGCCGGACTGGCGGTCGCGCTGCTGGCAGCGGCTGTCCAGGCAGCGCTGGCACAGGAGGCCGCGCCCCAGGCCGAAGACGGTGCCCAGGATTTGGCGAAGACGCTGGACAACGTCGTGGTGGTGGGTTCGCACATCCGAGGGGCGCCGACCACGGAAGCCCTGCCGGTGGTGGTGTTCAGCAGCGAACAGATCGACGCCGCGGGCGCGATGTCGGGCGACGAGCTGCTGCGTGACATCCCGCAGATGGGCGACGTCCTGTTCGATGCCTCGAACAACCCGCAGACCAGCAACGCGGCGCGCGGCGACGTGAACTCCGTGAACCTGCGCTCGCTGGGCGTGGGTAACACCCTGGTCCTGCTCAATGGCCGCCGCATCGTGCAGCACCCGACGAGCCAGGGTACGTCCGACACCGGCACGGTGCCGGTGCTCAGCTACAACTCCAATTCGATCCCGGTGTCCGGGCTCGACCGGGTCGAGGTGCTGCTCGATGGCGCCGCGGCGATCTACGGCGCCGACGCCGTGGCCGGCGTCGTCAACACCGTGCTGCAGAGCGACTTCGATGGCCTGAGTTTCAATGCCCGCTACGGACTTGCCGAGGGCACCGGCATGGACGAATACGAGGCCAGCATTTTCGCGGGCAGGAACCACGAACGCGGCAACGTTTCTCTGTTCCTCAGCTACGTCAACAGGGGCAAGCTGTGGGCCGAGGACCAGGAGTTCACCCGCTCTGACGATCTGCGGCCGCTGTTCGATGGATACGCGGACTTCGCCGGGCTCGGGGCGCTTGACGGGCGCTCCTCGCACACGCCGTGGGCCAGGATGAGCGTTGGCGCCCGACCGAGGATCCAGTCAAATGGTGTCTTCGTCACCAATGCATCGGGCCAATTCCACGTTCAGCCGGATGCGATCGACTGCGGGAGTGCAGCGGTGCCGTACGGGCCGGGGCTGTGCCTGGCCAGTGGCAATCACAACTTCAACACCACGCATCGCGAGATGCGTTACGACACCCGGTATGCGACCACCGTGCGGCCGTCCGTGGAGCGCGTGAACCTGTTCCTCACGGGGCACCACGAGCTGACCGACAACGTCGAGTTCTTCGGCGAGCTGGGCCTCTATCACGCCGTCAGCCGCGCGACGCAGCCGCCGGTGGTCAACCTCAACGAGATCTGGATCCCGGCGAGCAACTACTGGAATCCCTTCGGCCCGGTCACGTTCGCGGACGGTACGCCGAACCCGAACCGGCTGCCCGGCCTGACCGACGTGCCGGACGAGGGGTTGCCGGTGCTGCTGAGCAACTACCGCTACGTGGACGTGGGCTTCCAGGACGTGGAGGTGACGAACTACCAGGCGCGGTTCCTGGCCGGCCTGCGCGGGCAGTGGAACGGTTTCGACTGGGAAAGCGCCCTGGTGTATTCCGAGGCGGAGGCCAAGGACGTTTCAAACAACGTCAACATGACCGCCCTGCAAAGGCAGCTCGCACTGTCCACGCCGGACGCCTACAACCCGTTCAGCGGCGGCTGCATCGACACCTGGAGCTGGGGTGATTGCTCGCCGAGTTCGCAGGCGGCGGTCGACGCGATCCGGATGGACCTTGTACGCAAGACGCGCACCACACTGACGATGGCCGACTTCCGCATGAACCGTGGCGATCTGTTCCGGCTCCCTGCCGGGGACGTCGGCATCGCGTTCGGCATCGAGGCCAGGCACGAGACCCAGAAGGACGACCGCGACCAGAACCTCGACGGGACCATCACGTTCACCGACATGGTCAGCGGCCAGACCAGCCTGAGCAACGTGGCCGCGGTCAGCCCGAACCCGGACACCTACGGCTCACGCACGGTCGGTTCGGCCTACGTCGAGTTCGCCGTGCCCCTGCTGTCTCCCGACATGGGGATCCCGCTGGTGCGCAGGCTGGACATGCAGCTGGCCGGGCGCTACGAGCACTATTCCGACTTCGGTTCCGTCGCCAAGCCGAAGATCGCGGTGGCCTGGGACGTCGCCGAAGGCCTGCGCCTGCGCGGCTCGTATTCGGAGGGGTTCCGTGCCCCCAACCTCGAGCAGACCCACGCCACGCAGTACGCCCGCCTGGCCAACGGCACGGACTACATCCGCTGCGAGGCGCAGCTGCGCAAGGGCGAGATCGCCTCCATGGGCCAGTGCGCGCAGGGTACGTCCGGTGTGTCGTTGCTGGTCGCGGGCAACCCGGACCTCGAGCCGGAAGAAAGCACCAACCTGTCGTATGGCCTTGTGTTCCAGCCTGCTTTCCTTCCGGAGTCGATGGGCAGGCTGACCTTCACGGTGGATCGCTGGCGCATCCGGCAGGAGCAGATGGTGGGCCTGCTCGGCGCGCAGACCGCGCTCATTGTCGATTATCTCGATCGGGTGCAGGGCAGGTCGAATCCGCTGGTGGTTCGCGCCGACCCGGATCCGGACGACATCGTGTTGTTCGATGGCAGCGGCCTGGCACCGGCGGGAGACGTCGTCTCGATCAGCGACCGTTTCATCAACCTCCAGCCACAGACCGTGGAAGGCATCGACTTCAGCCTGCACTGGGAGAAGCGGCGCACGAAGTACGGCAATTTCAGCCTGCTGCTGAACGCAAGCAAGCTGACCGAGTTCACCCGCGATCCGGGTGACATCGTCAACTCGCTGTACGAGGCACGCGAGGCCGGCATCATCGACCCGCTGACGCCGCTGCCCGACTCCAGCCGCCTGATCGGCCAGAACGGCCGCCCGGAATGGCGTGCCACGTCGGCCTTCACCTGGAGCAAGGGGCCTTGGCGCGCAGGCCTGTCCGCACGTTATCGCAGCTCGTTCGAGCAGCCCTCGCTGCTCGGCGCCTCGGGCGAACCCTGGGTGGTGGAGTCGCGCACGCGCTACAACGCCTATGGCCAGTACCGCTTCACGTCGGGCACCGCGGTTCGGATCGGCGTCAACGACCTGACCGACGAAGGTCCCGCGCTGGCCGACGGCGGCTACCGCGGCTCGGTCGACCAGCCGTGGGGACGCTACTGGTACGTCAACATCAGCCACTCGTTCTGATGGCGGTGCGGACAGTGCAGGCCGGATCTGTCGCGGTTTGCCTCTTCGTGGCGGCACTGCTGCCGGCGGTCCCCGCGCGTGCCGGCGGGACAGAGGTGTTCGAGCAGGTGCCCTGTCCGCCGTCGGTGGCTGGTGCCGCGGGCTGTTACGAGGCACGGGATCCCGATGGCGCGTGGCTGCTGGCGGCCATCCCGCGCGAGTGGAACCGCAGGCTGGTGGTGCATGCGCACGGCGGGCCGCGTCTGGGCGAGCCGCAGGCAGGCGACGCGGCAGAGGATCTCGACCGCTTCGCGGCCGTGGTCCGCGCCGGATATGCCTGGATCGGTTCGACCTACCGGCGTGGCGGCTACGGTGTGCGCCGGGCCGCGGCCGACGTGGACGCGAGCCGCGTCGCGTTCCAGGCGCGCTGGGGCCGGCCGGAACGGACCCTGTTGCACGGCCAGTCGTGGGGTGGCAACGTCGCGGCGAAGCTCGCCGAATTGCATGCGCTCGATGACGACGGCCGGCCCAACTACGACGCGGTGCTGACGACCAATGGCGTGCTGGCAGGCGGGACCCGTGCCTACGGGTTCCGGGCCGACCTGCGTGCCGTCTACCAATACTACTGCCGCAACCACCCGAAGCCGGATGAGCCGCAATACCCGCTGTGGCAGGGCCTGCCGCTGGATTCGACCATGACCCGCGCCGGACTGCGTGCACGGGTCGATGACTGCACCGGTATCGACAGGCCGCCGTCAAGGCGCACACCCGAACAGGCGGCGCGGCTGGCCGACATCCTGGCGGTGACGGGGATCGCGGAGAAACAGCTCGTGGCGCACCTGGCCTGGGGCACGTTCCATTTCCGCGACCTGGTGCAGCGTCACCTCGGTGGCCGCAATCCCTTCGACAACAGCCGCACCGTCTACCGCGGCTCGCGCGACGACGACGCGCTCAACGGGGGGGTGGAGCGATTCGTCGCCGACCCAGCCGCGGTCGCCGCGCTTGCATATGATGCCGACCTGTCCGGCCTGATCGTACTGCCGACGCTCAACCTGCACGTCGAGCATGATCCCGTGGTCTCCCCCTCGGCGCTGGATGCGTACCGCCGCGTTGTGGAGGCGGCCGGACGCGGCCACCTGCTCGCTCAGTTCCGGATTGGCGGGGACGACCACAGCCGGCCGGGCGAGGCCGCGGTCCTCGCCGCACTGCGCGCGCTCGAAGCCTGGCTGGACACGGGCGTGAAGCCCGACGCGGCCGCGCTGGAAGCGGCCTGTCGCGCCGTTGCTTCCGGTCCCGGGGACTGCCGTTTCGTCGCCCCCTGAGCCCGGGAACCCGCCCGCGGGCATCCCGGCCGGCGGTGCGGGCAGGTCCGCCGCGCCGCAACATCGGCGCGGCCGGCGCCCGCCCGCGGCAAACGGCTAGAATTCCCGTTCCGCAAGCGGCACTGCCACGATGTCAGACAACACGTCCAACCCCACCCCGTCCGCCGAGGATTTCCGCAAGGCGGCGCTCGACTACCACCGGCTCTCGCCCCCCGGCAAGATCACGGTCACCGCGACCAAGCCGATGCTCACCCAGCGCGACCTGTCGCTGGCGTACTCGCCCGGCGTGGCCTACGCCTGCGAAGAGATCGTCGCCGACCCGCTGAAGGCCAGCGAGTACACCGCGCGCGGCAACCTGGTGGCGGTCATCTCCAACGGCACCGCGGTCCTGGGCCTGGGCGACATCGGCCCGCTCGCCGGCAAGCCGGTGATGGAAGGCAAGGGCGTGCTGTTCAAGAAGTTCGCCGGCATCGACGTGTTCGACATCGAGATCGACGAGAAGGACCCCGACAGGCTCGTTGACATCATCGCCTCGCTGGAGCCGACCTTCGGCGGCATCAACCTCGAGGACATCAAGGCGCCGGAGTGCTTCATCGTCGAGCGCAAGCTGCGCGAGCGGATGAAGATCCCCGTGTTCCACGACGACCAGCACGGCACCGCGATCATCGTCGGTGCTGCCGTGGTCAACGCGCTGGAGATCGCCGGCAAGAAGATCGAGGAGGTGAAACTGGTCACCACCGGCGCCGGCGCCGCTGGCATCGCCTGCCTCGACATGCTGGTGGCGCTGGGCTTGAAGCCGGAGAACATCATCGCCTTCGACCGCGGCGGCGTGATCCATGCCGGCCGCGACGACCTGGACGAGGCCAAGCGCCGCTACGCACGCGACACCGGCAAGCGCACCCTGGCGGAGATCGTCGAGGGCGCGGACATCTTCCTCGGCCTGTCGGCCGGCGGCATCCTCAAGCCGGAGATGGTCGCGACCATGGCCGAGCGCCCGATCATCCTGGCGCTCGCCAACCCGTACCCGGAGATCATGCCGGAGGACGCGCGCCGCGTGCGCCCGGACGCGATCATCGCCACCGGCCGCTCGGACTACCCCAACCAGGTCAACAACGCGCTCTGCTTTCCGTACATCTTCCGGGGCGCGCTGGACGTGGGCGCCACCGAGATCAACGAGGCGATGAAGCTGGCCTGCGTGCACGCGATCGCGAAGCTGGCGCGCATGGAGTCCTCGGACCTCGGCGGCGCCTATGGCGGCGAGACGCCGCAGTTCGGCCCCGACTACCTGATCCCGCGCCCGTTCGACCCGCGCCTGCTGACCACGCTGGCGCCGGCGGTGGCCGAGGCGGCGATGGCCTCGGGGGTGGCCACCCGCCCGATCCGGGACATGGCCGCCTACCGCGAGAAGCTGGCCCAGTTCCACTCCCGCACCGCGCTAGCGATGAAGCCGATGTACGACCGCGCGCGTTCGGACCGCCAGCGCGTGGTCTACGCCGAGGGCGAGGAGGAAACCGTGCTGCGCGCGGTGCAGACGGTGGTGGACGAGGGCCTGGCCCACCCGATCCTGATCGGCCGCCCCGAAGTGATCGAGATGCGGATCCGCAAGCTCGGCCTGCGCCTGAAGCCGGGCGTGGACTTCGAGCTGACCAACATCAACGACGACCCGCGCTTCAACGACTACTGGCAGCACTACTACCGCCTGACCTGCCGCCGCGGCGTGACCCCGGACTCGGCCAAGGCGCTGCTGCGCTCGCGCCCGACCCTCATCGCGGCGGTGATGGTGGACCGCGGCGAGGCCGACGCGATGATCACCGGCCTGGTCGGGCGCTACCACAAGAAGCTCGGCTACGTCCGCAGCGTGATCGGCCTGGACCCGGGCGTGCAGAGCACCTCGGCGATGACCGGCGTGGTCAACGACCGCGGCCTGTGGTTCTTCGTGGACACCCACGTCCAGCCGGACCCGACCCCGGAACAGATCGCCGAAAGCACCCTGCAGGCCGCCTACCGCCTGCGCCTGTTCGGCATCGAGCCGAAGGTGGCGTTGATGTCGCACTCCAACTTCGGCAGCCACGACGACCCGGGCGCGCGCAAGATGCGGCAGGTGCTCGAGATCCTGCGCCGCCGCGCGCCGCGCCTGGAGGTGGACGGCGAGATGCAGGGCGACACCGCGTGGGACGACGCGCTGCGCCGCCGGATCTTCCCCGACACCACGCTGGAAGGGCGCGCGAACCTGTTCGTGATGCCCAACCTCGACGCCGCCAACATCGCCTACAACCTGATCCGGGTCATGACCGACGGCGTCGCGCTGGGGCCGATCCTGATGGGGGTCAGCAAGCCCGCGCACATCCTCACGCCCACCGCCACGCCGCGGCGCATCGTCAACATGACCGCGATCGCGGCGGTCGAGGCGCAGATCAGAAAGGAGCGCAGCCGGCGCCGGTGAGCCCGGCGCCGCGCATCCCCGCCGGGCCGCGGGGATGCGCCGTTCCGCTCACGGCAGCCAGTCGTTGGGCTCGACCAGCCTGAAGCCCGGGGTCTCCTGGATGCACTGGCGCAGCAGGAAGGCGTGCCCGGCGCCGTACACCACGACCACGCGGTCGCCGGGTTTCGTGTTCTGCAGCAGGTTGGCGCAGATGGCGAAGTTGCGGCGGTACCAGCCGGTGGCCAGGTCCACGCCCGGCTGTTCGTCGCCGGCACCGATCAGCAGTACCTTCCGGTAGAACCGGTGGCTGCGCTCGATCTCGGCGGGCTCGTTCATGTGGCGCAGGATCCGGGCGATGGTGCCGGTGTCGATGACACGTTGCGATTCGGCAACGAGTCTGGCGGTCTCGTCGTGGAGCTCCTGCAGCATCGCCTCCCTGCCGGTACGTTTCGCGAACTCCACCAATTCCGGGTAGGGGAAGTCGCCGTCGACGTCGATGCCGTGGACCTCGTCCAGCCCGGCCATCGCGGCCAGGCGGAAGCCGAGCTGCACGACCTCGTTGCGGTTCGGTTTGAGCGTGCCTTCCCGGTACTGGCGGTAGCGTTCGGTGGTGAGCGAGTCTGGCCACTCCACCATCACCCGGGTCGGTGCGAAGCGCAGCAGCGCGTCGGCAACCTCCTTCAGTTCCTTCTGCCGTTTCGGTGCCAGCACGTCGTCAATGGTGTCATCGTGGATGTGGCCGCCCGGATTGGCCATGTGGAGGGTGCCCAGGATCATCACCTGCACTTCGTCCGTGGCAGGAGCGGCCTCGCGTGCAAATACCGGCAGCGCGAGCAGGGCGGCAATCAGCAGGAATTTGCGCATCTTGTCTCTCCCAGGGGGTGTAAGGTGTGGCTTCGATGCGCGTGCCTCGCGCCTGGTTGCAACGCGCGCCGGAGCCGGACATTCGGCATCGCGTCGTCCATTGCTGGCGCCAGGCCTTGCCGCAGGCCTGGCCGGGGGCGGGGCGCATTCATGCCCGGCCTTTCCATACGGTGTGGAATTGCGCGCGCCGACGGGCCTGGCGGCGCCGGTGCAGTGGCCCGGCGCGGGACGGCGCGTTCCGGCGCCGCCATCCGGCGTGCCGCCCGCCCCTGCTAGAATCCGGGCTCTAACCCTGTGAAGAACAAGAAAACTGCGGCCACGGAGCCGCGTCGGAGAGTGCGATGAACTGGCTGAACGATGTCCTCGACAGTGACCCCAACCCCGAAGAGACCCGGGAGTGGATCGAGGCGCTGAAGGCGGTCATCGACCACGAGGGCCCCGAGCGGGCCCATTACCTGCTCGAGAACATGGTGGAGCTGACGCGCCGTGCCGGCGCGCACCTGCCGTTCTCCCCGACCACCGACTACGTCAACACCATCCCGCCGCATCTGGAGCCGAAGATGCCCGGCGACCCGATGCTGGAGTGGCGCATCCGCTCGTACATCCGCTGGAACGCGATGGCGATGGTCGTCCGCGCCAACCGCAAGCCCGGTGACCTCGGTGGCCACATCGCCAGCTTCGCCTCCAGCGCCACGCTCTACGACGTGGGCTTCAACCACTTCTGGCGCGCGCCGTCCAAGGACCACCCGGGCGATCTGGTCTGCGTCCAGGGCCACAGCTCGCCGGGCATCTACGCCCGCGCCTACCTCGAGGGCCGGATCACCGAGTCCCAGCTCGACCATTTCCGCATGGAAGTGGACGGCCGCGGCGTGTCCTCCTATCCGCACCCGTGGCTGATGCCGGACTTCTGGCAGGTGCCCACGGTGTCCATGGGCCTGGGGCCGATCGCCGCCATCTACCAGGCACGCAGCTGGAAGTACCTCGAGGCCCGCGGCCTGATGCCGAAGACCGACCGCAAGGTCTGGTGCTTCCTCGGCGACGGCGAGACCGACGAGCCCGAGAGCCTGGGCGCGCTGGCCATTGCCGGCCGCGAGGGCCTGGACAACCTGATCTTCGTCGTCAACTGCAACCTGCAGCGCCTGGACGGCCCGGTCCGCGGCAACGGCAAGATCATCCAGGAGCTGGAGGGCGTGTTCCGCGGCGCCGGCTGGAACGTGATCAAGGTCATCTGGGGCAGCTACTGGGACCCGCTGCTCGCGCGCGACCACAAGGGCGTGCTGCGCAAGTTGATGATGGAGACCGTCGACGGCGAGTACCAGAACTGCAAGGCCTTCGGCGGCGCCTATACGCGTGAGCACTTCTTCGGCAAGTACCCCGAGACCCGCGAGATGGTCGCCAACCTGTCCGACGAGGACATCTGGCGCCTCAACCGCGGCGGCCACGACCCGCACAAGGTCTACGCCGCCTACCATGCCGCGGTGAACACCAGGGACCGGCCGACCGTGATCCTGGCCAAGACGGTCAAGGGCTACGGCATGGGCTCGGCGGGCGAGTCGCTCAACCCCACCCACCAGACCAAGAAGCTGGACGACGAGGCGGTGCGTGCCTTCCGCGACCGCTTCAGGATCCCGGTTTCGGACGAGCAGCTGAAGGACGGCAACGTCCCGTTCTACCACCCGGGCGAGAAATCCGAGGAGGTGCAGTACATGCTCGAGCGCCGGCGTGCACTGGGCGGCTTCCTGCCGCAGCGCCGGCGCAAGGCGGACGAGAAGCTCACTGTGCCGAAGCTGGAGGCCTTCGAGCGCCTGCTCAAGGACACCGGCGAGCGCCAGATGTCCACCACCATGGCCTTCGTGCAGGCGCTCAACATCATCCTGCGCGACAAGACCATCGGCCCCCGCGTGGTGCCCATCGTCTGCGACGAGGCGCGCACCTTCGGCATGGAGGGACTGTTCCGCCAGATCGGCATCTACTCGCCTGTGGGCCAGAAGTACCGCCCGGTGGACCGCGACCAGCTGATGTACTACCGCGAGGACTCCACCGGCCAGGTGCTGCAGGAGGGCATCACCGAGGCCGGCGCCCTCGCCTCGTGGATGGCCGCCGCCACCAGCTACAGCATCAACAACCTGCAGCTGCTGCCGTTCTACATCTTCTATTCGATGTTCGGATTCCAGCGCGTCGGCGACGCCGCCTGGCAGGCCGCCGACATGCGCGCGCGCGGCTTCCTGCTCGGTGGCACCTCGGGCCGCACCACGCTCAACGGCGAGGGACTGCAGCACGAGGACGGCCACTCGCACCTGTTCTCCGGCGCCATCCCCAATTGCCGCAGCTACGACCCCACCTTCGCCGGCGAGGTCGCGGTCATCGTGCAGCACGGCATGAAGCGGATGATCGAGGACCAGGTCGACGAGTACTACTACATCACCCTGATGAACGAGAACTACCCGCACCCGGACCTGCCGGCGGATGCGGTCGAGGGCGTCATCAAGGGCATGTACCTGCTCAAGGATGCGGGCAAGGCGAAGAAGGGCGAGCTGCGCGTGCAGCTGATGGGCAGCGGCACCATCCTGCGCGAGGTGCTGGCCGCCGCCGAGCTGCTGGACAAGGACTTCGGCGTCACCGCCGACGTGTGGAGCTGCCCCAGCTTCACCGAGCTGCGCCGCGACGGCTTCGACTGCGAGCGCTGGAACCGCCTGCATCCGGAGGAGAAGCCGCGCAAGCCGTACGTCACCCGGTGCCTCGAGGGCCGCCCCGAGGGCCCGGTCATCGCCGCCAGCGACTACGTGCGCGCGTTCACCGACCAGATCCGCGCCTTCGTTCCGCGCACCTTCACCGTGCTCGGCACCGACGGCTTCGGCCGCTCCGACACCCGCGCCAACCTGCGCCGGTTCTTCGAGGTGGACCGCTACTGGATCGCCCACGCCGCCATCGACGCCCTGGTCAAGGACGGCAGGATGACGCCCAGGGACTCCGCACGCGCGATCAAGCTCTACAAGCTGGACCCGGACAAGCCGAATCCGGTGACCGTCTGATTCCAGCCGGCGACATGGCAACGCGGGAGGCGGCCTTCGGGCCGCCTCTCTTTTTGCCGGGGGCGCACCTGTCGCCGGGGGCCGGCTGGCCGATGGCACTGCCGTGCAGGCTCCCCGGACACATCCTGCGGCTGCAACGGCCGCATCCGGGCCGGGTCGCACGTGCATCCGGATGCATGCCGGCGGGCCTGGTGGATCCGGCGGTGTTCCGGACCGCATGTGCATGTGGTGACTGGCGGTGCTTTGTGTCGGGATCGGGAAGGTGCGGGAACGGAAGGAACCGGACCTGTCTGGAAGGCTTGCCGTAAACCTTTGGTGCAACAGGACGGGCATCACACTTTGCATGCATGGATTCCGGCTATGGTTGTACGGCCTCGCCGTCCCGGCAGGGGCGGAGGAGGCCGTGGACCAGCCATTGCAGATCAAGGTCCGACGTGAAGTCGGCGGGCGCATCTACGCCCGCGTCCTCGGCGGGAACACCTTTGCCAACGTGCTGGCCTACTGGCACGCGATCGCCGACGAGGTCGGCAGGCGGCCAGCCAGTGAACTGCTGCTGGTGGACGAGCTGGTGGGGCCGGCGCTGGGTGCCGACGAGTGGCATGCACTGGTGGCCGAGGTCGGACCGCGCCTGGGCCGGCTGCGTATCGCCCACGTCAAGCCGAACGGCCTGGACACGGTGGAGCACTGTGTGCTGGCGGCGATGGAGGCGGGGCTGGAGGCGCAGGTCTTTGTCAACGAGCAGCACGCCAGCGTCTGGCTGCGCTACGGGCGGCCCGCCAACTGAGCCCGCTCAGCGCCTGCGCGCGAACACCCCGTCCAGCGCAAGGCGCGTTTCGAACCCGGCCCTTTCCAGCCTGCGTGCCACCTCGCGCGGCACGTCGCGCCTGCTGGTCAGGCGGTTGGGCGTGCCGGTGTAGTGGAACAGGCGCCCGCCGTGCGCGAGCACGCGGGCGAGCTGGCCGTAGAAGCCCTGCGAATAGAGTTCGCCGGCGATGCCGAAGCGTGGCGGGTCGTGCAGGATGGCGCCATAGGCGGCATCCGGCAGGCGCGCGATGGCCTGCGCGACGTCGTCGTGCTCCAGGGTGAAGCGCGCCGCGACCTGCGGCGCGCCCGGGTCGGGCGACCATGGGTTCAACGTGCGCAGCCACAGCACCTCGACGCTCTTTTCGAACGAATGCACGTGCGCGGCGCCGGCGTCCAGCGCGCAGGCGGCGAAATAGCCGAGCCCGCCGCAGGTGTCGAGCACGCGCCTGCCGCGCGGCTCGACCAGCGCCACCTTGGCGCGCGCGTCCTCCAGCGGCGAGGACTTCGAGGTCGGCAGCATCTTGATGCCGTCGATCTCGAAGGTGGGCACGCCCCATCCGGTGGGCACCAGCTTGTACAGCGCGCGGCCGTAGCGCGCGGCGGGGACGAAGCCCCCGCCGTCCCACCAGTAGACGGTGCGGTCCTTCAAGCGGCCCGGATAGGGGAAATCGCGGCCCTGCCAGCGCCAGCGGTCCGCCGACAGCAAGACCTGCGTGCGGCTGCGGCCCAGGTCGAGCGAGCCTTCCCATGTCCCCGCGCCCGCGTCGCGCGCATGCTGCATCGCGTCTGCAACCTGGCGGGTCAGGAGCGGGCCGTCGTAGCGTGGCACGTGCAGGCGTTCGTCTGGGGCGCTGCGCAGCTTACCCGATGCGCGTGATTCCCCGGCCTGCGACGCATGTCGCAGGTTTGCGGGGCGCAATGCGCGGTGTTCTTCACGCGGCGCTGAACGCCCCCGCGGCAGGATGCGCCTGTGCCCGGACCGCGGAGAAGGACCGATGCAGGCAAGGGATGCCGGGGCCGGGCAAGGCGCGAGGGAGTGCGCGAGGGCGCCGGGCGACCGGCGCCCTTTTTCCGTTCACGGGACCTGTTCAGACCCCGCGGGCAGTTCGCCGCGCGCGAGCTTTTCCTCGATCGCGGTGAACGCGGAGCGCGTGCCCGGTTCGGCGTCGGGGATGCCGGTGGCGAAGTAGGCCACGCCCTCGCCGCGTTCGCGGTCGATCCACAGCCCGGAACGCAGGCCGTAGGCATTGCCCGCGTGGCCGACGCGTTCGACGCCGTCGCCGAAAGGATCATCACCGCATGCTTCATGCGGGGTGGCCAGGGTCTGCATGGCCAGGCCGTAGCGGCAGAAGAACGCGCCGGCGTCCTCGGCGTAGGGCTCGTCCTCCTCGAAGGCGAAGCCGTTGCCTGGCGCGTATGTCCACTCGGGGCCGGCCAGCGCGCGCACCGATCCGGGCGAAAGCAGGCGCACGCCGTCCACCTCGCCTTCGCCCAGCAGCAGGCGCCCGATCTTCGCCAGTCCGTTGGCGCTGATGCGCAGGCCGCCCTGCGGGCCGAACACGTTGGGCGCGCGCCCGGGCTGCCAGAGCGACAGGTCGCAACTGCCGTCGCTGGCGCGGGTGATGCTGCAGTCCGGCTTGCGGCCCCGGTTGTCATCCACCACCGGCTTGCCGTCGGCATACAGCACCACCGCGCGCGCGGCGGCGGCCTCGCTGCAGGTGGGCCAGCCATAGCAGGCATCCAGGCCCAGCGGCTCGAGCACGAGCCGGCGCATCAGCAGGTCGAAGCGTTCGCCGGTGGCGCGTTCCATCACCGCGGCCACCAGGGGGAACCCGACGTTGGCGTAACGCCAGTACGTGCCCGGCGGGTGTTCGTGGTCCCAGGCGCGCGGGTCGTCGAGCAGCGTGCGGAAATCGCCGTCCAGCGGCACCTGCCAGTAGCCCGCGGCATCGGTCAGGCTGGCGCGGTGCGACAGCAGCATCCGCAGCGTGATCGGGACGTCCGGGAAATCCGGGTGGCGCAGGGTCCAGCCGAGTGCGCCGGAGACGTCGGCGTCGAGGTCGAGCACGCCCTGCTCGACCAGCCGCATCACGCCAATGGCCAGCACGAGCTTGGAGACCGAGGCGATGCGCACGGGATCGTCGGCGGTGAGCGGGCGTTGCACGGCGGGGTCGGCGTAGCCGTCGGCCTGCACCGAGACGATGCCGTCGCGGTCGAAGGCCACGCGCACGCTGGCGACGGGCCCGGCGCCATGGGCAAGGCCCGCGCAGGCGAGCAGGGCGGACAGGAGGACGGGTTTCGGGTTCATGGCCCAATGGTAGTGCCGCGGCCGCCACGGGGCTAACGGCCCGCTGACGACCGGCCCGCGCCGATGGGGTATGTTCCGGTGCATCGGCCGCAGGGAGACGGGACATGGCCCCGGGCACGCAGGATCTGGAGTGGTTCGTCCGCGAGGCGCTGGCGAAGGGTGCCGGCAAGGCGGAGATCGAGGCCGCGCTCGCGCAGGCCGGCTGGGCGCCGGAACAGATCCGGCCGGTGCTCGACGCCTATGCCGACGTGCGGTTCCCGGTGCCGGTGCCGCGTCCGCGCCCGTACCTGTCGGCGCGCGAGGCCTTCCTCTACCTGCTGATGTTCACGGCGCTGTACTGGTCCGCCTGGCACCTGGGCAGCCTGCTGTTCGACCTGATCAACCATGCCTTCCCCGATCCGGCGGATGCCGGGTACGCGGCGCAGTGGCGGTCGCGGTCGATGCGGTTCTCGGCCGCCTCGATCATCATCGCGTTCCCGGTGTTCGCCTTCGTCGCGTGGCTGCTGTCGAGGGAACTGGCGCGCAGCCCGATCAAGCGGCTGTCGGCGGTGCGGCGCTGGCTGACCTACCTGACGCTGTTCGTCGCCGCCGGGTTCCTGATCGGCGACCTGACCGCGCTGGTCTACAACCTGCTCGGCGGCGAGCTGGGCGTGCGCTTCGTATTGAAGGTGCTGGTGGTGGCGGCCATCGCCGGCGCGGTGTTCGGCTGGTACCTGGGCGACCTGCGCCGCGAGGAGCGCGAGGCATGAGCGGCGCCGCGGGACGCTGGCTGCTGGTGGCGGCAGGTACGGCCATGGCGGCCGCGGTGGTCGCCGCCCTCGTGGTGACCGGCGGGCCGGGCACGCAGCGCCAGCTGCGGCTGGATGAGCGCCGCACCTCCGATCTTGCCGCGCTGGAGCGGGCGGTCGAGGCCCATGCCCGGCGCGAAGGGAGCCTGCCGGCGGACCTGGAGACGCTGGTGCGCGCGGCCCAAGGGGCCGGGGAACGGGTCCCCCGGCACGACCCGGAGGGGGCGCCCTACCGCTACGAACCGGTCGACGACCGCCGGTTCCGCCTGTGCGCCCGCTTTGCCGCCGCCAGCCCCGGCCGGGAGGACGACGTGCGCGGCGCGTGGCACCATCCGGCAGGCGACCACTGTTTCGAACGCGCGCTGGACCGGCGCTGAAAGCCGGCCGGCGCGGGGCGGCCCGGGATCGCGTGCCCGGCCGCGCAGGGGGGAAGACGATGGGATGTAGGGAAGGCATCCCCGGTGGTGTCCCGCCCGGCCCCGGGCGGGAGGACGGGGCATCCACGCGCGCATTGGCCACGATCCTCGCGCGCGTCTCGCACGAAGCGCTGCAGGGCGAGGACCTGGAGGATACGTTGCGGCGCATCGTGCGCTGCCTGAGGCGCGACCTGCCGGTGGCGATCGCCAGCATCATCCTGCTCGACGACGAAGGCACGCATTTCGTGCAGGAAGTCCGGGAAGGCGATCTCGACCTCTCCCGGCCGTCCAGGCTGCCATGGCCGGTGACCATCGGGGTCGCCGGACGCTGCGCCCGCACGAGGCAGGCGCAACTGGTGGAGGATGTCGGGAACGATCCCGACTATGTTCCCGGCCACGAGACGGTGCGCTCGGAATACCTGGTGCCGATCCGCCACCGCGACCGCCTGCATGGCGTGCTCAACATCGAGAGCACCGACCGGGATTTCTTCACGCCCTACGTGCGGACGATGTTCGACGCCATCGCCGACCAGGTCGCCGGCGCGATCCACCTTGCGCGCGTGGTCGCCGAACTGGAGGTGGCGAACCGGCAGTTGCGCATGCTGTCCTCGCTGGACGGCTTGACCGGCATCGCCAACCGCCGCTGCTTCGACGAACGCCTCGCCGAGACATGGAGGGCGATGGCGCGCGATGGCAGGCCGGTGGCGCTGCTGCTGGTGGACGCGGATCATTTCAAGCGGCTCAACGATGCCCTTGACCACCAGCGCGGCGACGAATGCCTGCGTGGACTGGCGCGCATCTGCGCGCGCTTCGCCGCTGGCGGGAACGACCTGGTCGCGCGCTACGGCGGCGAGGAGCTGGTCCTGCTGCTGCCCGGGCGCGACCGCGACGAGGCGATGGCGGTGGCCGAGCGCCTGCGCGCGGCGGTGGAGGCGGCGGGGATGGAGCACCCGGCCTCGCCGATCGCCCCGCGGGTCACGGTCAGCATCGGCGTGTGTGCGCTGCGCCCGCGGGAGGGAGAGCCGCCTGCCCTGCTGGTCGCGGGTGCGGACAGCGCGCTGTACGCCGCCAAGGCCGGTGGCCGCAACCGGGTCGAATGCTGGGAGAGGATCCCGGAATAGGCCCGCCCGGTGCGGCAGCCGGACGGGGGCGGGGTGGCGACCCGGGCCGGAGGGTTCCGGGATGCGGGCGGTTCCCCGGATGGCAGGCCGGCGGTGTGCCAGGAGTTCAGGCCCGGGCGGGCGCCGCGCCCACCCGCCTGCGCACCTCGTCCACGTCGCGCACGGGGCGAACCTCGATGCAGCCGTAGCGCGCCCATGGCCACTCCTGCGCCAGGCGCACCGCCTCCTCGAGGCTGCCGGCCTCGACGAGGTTGAAGCCGGCCAGCATCTCCTTGGTCTCGGCGAACGGGCCGTCGAGGACCGTGGCCTTGCCGTTGCGGACGCGCACCGACTTCGCGGCCTTCGGGGGTTCGAGCTGCTGGTAGCCGAGCAGCGTTCCCTGCGCCTGCAGCTCGTCGGCATGCTCGATGCAGCCCTTCATCAGGTGGTCGTATTCGGCCTGCGGGACCTCGTCGAGCAGTTCCTGGTCGATGTAGACGAGCAGCAGGTATTTCATGGACGGGTGCCTCGTACGGGGCTGGCGGCCAAGGATGCCGTCAGCCGGCGTCGTGGGGAAGGGAGGCTTCGCCGCGGCCGAGCGGGTCGGGCAGGGGCTCCCCTGCCGGCACGAAGGCCAGGGCCACCGAGTTGATGCAGTGCCGCTCGCCTGTGGGCGGCGGGCCGTCCGGGAACACGTGGCCGAGGTGGCTGCCGCAGCGCGCGCACACCTCCTCGGTGCGGACCATGCCGTGGCTGGTGTCCGGCACGTACCGCAGGTGGGACGGGTCGAATGGCGCGGAGAAACTGGGCCAGCCTGTGCCCGAGTCGAACTTGGCGCCGGAGCGGAACAGCGGCAGCCCGCAGAAGCGGCAGACGTAGGTGCCTTGGCGCCGGTCGTCGAGGAACACGCCGCAGAACGGCGCTTCGGTGCCGTGCGACAGCAGGACCCGGCGTTCCTCGGCGCTGAGGGAGGCGGTGATCGCCGCGCGCCGGGCGTCGTCGGGCGGGGTCAGGTCGAAGCGGGACATGGCGACGGGCTCCCGGGCAGGTGGCGCGGGCCGGCGGAAGGCTGTTGCCAGCCGGCTGCCCGCGCGGGATGCCACCCGCGCGCGTGCGGATGGCGGCGGTGTCACGGTATCGTGTCACGATACGTCCAGGGGGCGGAACGGCAGGCGAACGGGAGTCCGATGGCGTCGATCGAACTGGTGCTGGCGATGCTGCTGGCGGTGCTGGCCAGTGGTTACCTGCAACGGATCCTGCCGGTTTCGCTGCCGCTGCCGCTGGTGCAGATCGCCCTGGGCGCGGTGATCACCAGCGTGTTCGACGAGGGCGTGGCGCTCCAGCCGGACATCTTCTTCCTGCTGTTCCTGCCGCCACTGCTGTTCCTCGACGGCTGGCGCATCCCCAAGGATGACCTGTTCCGCGACAGCGGCATGGTCCTGATGCTCGCGTTCGGACTGGTGTTCTTCACCGTGTTCGGCGCCGGCCTGCTGCTGCACTGGATGATCCCGGCCATGCCCCTGCCGGTGGCGTTCGCGCTGGCCGCGGTGGTGTCGCCGACCGACCCCGTGGCGGTGGCGTCGATCGCCAAGCGCTCGCCGATCCCGCGCAGGCTGCGCCACATCCTCGAGGGCGAGTCGCTGCTCAACGACGCGTCCGGCCTGGTGTGCTTCCGCTTCGCGGTGGCCGCCGCGCTGACCGGCGGCTTCTCGCTGGCGCAGGCGACGATGTCGTTCCTGTGGGTCGCGGCCGGCGGCCTCGCCATCGGCATCGGCTTCACCCTGCTGGTGAACCGCGCGCAGATGTTCCTGTCACGGCGTCTGGGCGAGGAGAGCGGCACGCCGATCCTGGTCAACCTGCTGATCCCGTTCGGTGCCTACCTGCTCGCCGAGGAACTGCACGCCTCCGGCATCCTCGCCGCGGTGGCGGCGGGCATCACCATGAGCTATGTCGAGCTGACCGGCCGCGCGCTGGCGACCACGCGCGTGCAGCGCGCGGCGGTGTGGGACACGTTGCAGTTCACGCTCAACGGCGTGATGTTCGTGCTGCTGGGCGAGCAGCTGCCGGGCATCCTGCAGGAAGCGGCGGAGTCGGTGCGGGAAGCCGGGCATTCCAACACGTGGTGGCTGGCCGCCTACGCGCTCGGCCTCGGCCTTGGCCTCGGTGCGTTGCGCATGGCCTGGGCGTGGGTGACGCTGCGCTCGGGCGCGGCCGCGGCCAGGCGCCGCGGCATCGAGCCGATGCCGGTCAACTGGCGCGTGGTGATGGTGGCGACCATGGCCGGCGCGCGCGGCGCGATCACGCTCGCCGGCGTGCTGTCGCTGCCGCTGCTGCTGCCGGATGGCAGCGAGTTCCCGGCGCGCGAGCTGGCGGTGTTCCTGGCCACGAGCGTGATCCTGCTGTCGCTGGTGCTGGCCTCGCTCGGGCTGCCGAAGCTGCTGGCGGGCCTGGACATGCCCGAGGAGCAGGGCATCGCGGGGCAGGTGGAGCTGGCGCGGCGCGAGGCGGCCGCGGCCGCGGTCGAGGCGATCAACCGCGTGCAGCACTCGATCCCGGACGATGCCGATGACGCGGACCTGTACGCGCAGGCCGCGGTGCGGGTGATGGCGCTGTACGAGCAACGCCTGGCCGAGCACGACAACACTTCCATCGAGGCCGAGACCCTGCGCCGGGCCGACCAGGCCGAGCGCGAACTGCGCCTGGCCGGCCTGGAGGCGGAACGCCGCCGGATCTTCGCGCTGGCGCGGCACCACCGGATTTCGGACGAGGTCGCCCGCCGGCTGGTGCGCGAGATCGACCTGATGGAGACGCGCCTGCGCGCCGATGCCGCCTAGCCGCGATGCGACGGGTCCTCCCCACCCGCCCGCGGCGCCCTGTTCCTCCCGCCGCAGGGCGTGGGAGGGCCGGAAGGGGCAGGGACGCTGCCGCGGTCAGTCGCCGTGCCTTCCGGCGGCCTACTCCGGATCTTCCTGCTTCGGCAGCCTGTACCAGGCCTCGACCGGGCCGTTGAGCCTGATCGTGATCGGCTGGCCGCGGCGGTCGAGCGCCTTGCCCATGGCGACGCGGATCCAGCCTTCGCTGATGCAGTACTCCTCCACGTCGCGCCGCTCCTCGCCGCGGAACCGGATGCCGATGCCGCGCGCGAGCGCGGCCGCGTCGTAATACCTGCTGCGCGGGTCGTTGCTGAGGCGGTCGGGAGGCGAGTCGTTCTCGGTCATGGCGTGCGTGTTGCGTCGTGGTGCGCGGATTCTAGCGTCCGCGTGCGCGTGGCGCCGCGGTCATGGTGCCTCGCGGCGGCCCTGCGCTTTCGCCCGCGCGATCACCCGCCGCACCAGTTCGCGGTCCACGTGGCGCGAGATCGGCACCGCGCCGAGCGCGATCGCACGTTCGCGCAGTTCCGCCGGGACGTCGTAGTGCGCGCCGCTGGTCCTGTCCTGGAACGCGTGCCGGGGGAGCCCGAGGAGTGAGGCGAAGGCGTGAAGCTCGTCCAGCGTGTCGGCCATCAGGTGCGCCCACCTCCGGCCGCGCCAGGGGAAAACGGCATCGTCCACGTACACGGTCATGGCGGCAGGATAGCAACGCCGTGGCCGGGCGGACATGGAAAAGCCCCGGCGGGGCCGGGGCTTTCCGGGATGCCTGCGCGGGCCGTCAGTTGCCGGCCACGCGCCCGCTGCCCAGTTCGTGCCGCAGCCAGTCGTCGATCAGCCGCTTCTCGTAGACCAGCCCGTCGTTGTTGAGGGTGGCCTGGATGTTGTGCAGGTACATCAGGTCGCGCAGGGTGCGCTCGCCTTCGTCGACCAGCTGCCCGTCCGCACCGTAACGGCGGAAGGCCAGCTTGATCTTCGGCGGATAGACGTCGCGCATGATCCGCACGTGGTCGAGCTGCACGCCGCGCCCCGGCTCGTAACTGCCGGCGCGGTCGATGTCGGTGATGGTCACCTCCAGCCGCTCGCCGGGCGGCAGGCGCTTCTCGGCTTCCTTGCGCAGGTGCATGGCCAGGTCGTACACCCAGTTGCCGCGCTGCGCTTCCCAGCGGTTGCCGCTGAACTTCAGCTCGGTGAACTCGGCCGGGTCGGTCCACTGCACCGCGACCGGGCCCTCGTCCGGCAGGCTGCGCGGCGCGTCCGGGTCGGTGACGTTGCGGGGTTTGGCAATGGCCGCCGACGCGGCGAGCAGCGTGGCGGCGAGCAGCAGGCAGGCCTTGCGTTTCATGGCGTTGTCTCCCGTCGGGACCATGCCCCGATTCTGCACCGGGCAAGCTGAATGTCCGGATGCCCGGATTGGCGGCCCGACCGGCGGCCGGCGGCAGCCGCCGGCCGGTGCGGGGATCAGTCCAGCAGCGGCGCCAGGGCCGGCCAGACGTGGTCGAGGATCCGCGGCTGCGCGGTGGCGGTGGGGTGCAGGTTGTCGTCCTGGAAGGCCTCGCGGTCGAGCGCGACCGGCTCGAGCAGGAAGGGCAGCAGCGCGGTGCCGAACAGCCGCGCCAGGTCGCGGTAGGTCTGCTCGAAGCCTGCCGTGTACTCGGGGCCAAGGTTTGGCGGCAGGCGCATGCCGACCAGCAGTACCTTCGCGCCGACGTGCCGCGAGGCGCCGATCATGCGCGCCAGGTTGCGACGCATCTCGCGCAGCGGCAGCCCGCGCAGGCCGTCGTTGGCGCCGAGCGCGATCACCACCACGGCGGGGCGGTGGCGCAGCACCTCGCCGACGATGCGTGCCGCGCCGCCTGCCGAGGTCTCGCCGCTGATACTGGCGTTGACCACGCGCCAGCCGGGCTTCTCGCGCGCCAGCCGTTCGCCCAGCAGCGCCACCCAGCCCTCGTGCGCGGCCATGCCATAGCCGGCCGAGAGCGAGTCGCCCACCACCAGGATCGTGCGCTGCGCCGGGGCACCGGCCGCGGCGGACGCCGGCGCCTGCGCCGCGCAGGCGAACACCCACAGCAGCAGGCATACACTTGTGGCCCATTGCATCGCGCGGCGCACGCCCGCATAACCCGGATTCATCCGGCCATCCTCCACGTCCGCGCGCCCTGCGCGCGCCTGCCAGAACCTTAGCGGATCCATGATGAACATCGCAGATGCCGGAGCGGCACCGGAACACGTCCAGACGCCCGCGGCCGCCCGCGCCCCGGCGTTGCGCGCCAGCGGGCTGGGCAAGCGGGTGATGCTGCCTTCCGGGGAGCTGACCATCCTCGAGGACGTCTCGTTCGAAGTCGCGACGGGCGAGGTGGTGGCCGTGGTCGGCGCCTCGGGCTCGGGCAAGAGCACGCTGCTGTCGCTGCTGGCCGGGCTCGACACCCCGGGCAGCGGCCGGGTCGAGCTCGACGGCGAGCCCATCTCGGAACTGGACGAGGACGGCCGCGCGCGGGTGCGTGGCGACAAGGTGGGCTTCGTGTTCCAGAACTTCCAGTTGCTGCCGTCGCTGACCGCGCTGGAGAACGTGATGCTGCCGCTGGAGCTGCGCGGGGACGGCGACGCGGAGGGCCCGGCGCGCGAGATGCTGCGCAAGGTCGGGCTCGGTGCCCGCCTCGGCCACTACCCGAAACAGCTGTCCGGCGGCGAGCAGCAGCGCGTGGCGCTGGCACGCGCGTTCGTGACCGGGCCGTCGCTGCTGTTCGCCGACGAGCCCACCGGCAACCTCGACACCGCCACCGGGCAGGCGGTCATCGACCTGCTGTTCGCGATGAACGCGGACGCCGGCACCACCCTGGTGCTGGTCACCCATGACGACCGCCTTGCCGCGCGTTGCCACCGCGTGCTGCGGCTCGATGGCGGGCGGCTGGTGTCGGACACGGCGGTGCGCGGCGCATGAGGATGCTCGCGCTCGCCTGGCGGCAGCTGCGCCGCGACTTCGCCTCCGGCGACATCCGCATCCTCGGTGCGGCGCTGGTGCTGGCGGTGGTGGCGGTGACCTCGGTCGGCTTCGTCACCGACCGCGCCGGGCGCGCGCTGGCGATGGAGGCCAACCGCCTGCTCGGCGGCGACGCGCTGGTGCGCGGTGACGCGCCGGTCACCGGGCCGATCGCCAGGGCTGCGGAAGCGCCGGGCCTGCGCCACACGCAAACGGTGGAACTGGACAGCATGATCCGCGTCGGCAGCGGTCCCGGCGCGCGGCTGCGCCTGGGCGACCTGCGTGCGCTGGGCGAGGGGTTCCCGCTGCGCGGCGCGTTCCGGATCATCGGCACCGACGGCGTCGAGCGCGAGGCCACCGGCATCCCGGAGCCGGGCACGCTGTGGCTCAGCCATGCCGGCGCCGACACCCTGGGTGCGCGGATCGGAGACGACGTCGGCATCGGTGCGCGCACGTTCCGGCTCGCGGCGCTGGTGGTGCAGGAACCGGACGCCGCGATCGACTACTTCAACATCGCGCCGAAGGCCTTCCTCAACCTCGCCGACCTGCCGTCCACCGGCCTGGTGCAGGAAGGCAGCCGCATCCGCCACCGGCTGGTGGTGGCGGGCGATGCGGCCGCGGTCGAGCGCTTCGTGGCGGTCGCGCGCGACAACCTCGGCCGCGGGCAGCGGATCGAGACGGTCGCCGACGCGCGCCCGGAGGTGCGCTCGGCGCTGGACCGCGCCGGCCGCTTCCTCGGCCTGGCCGCGCTGGTGTCGGTGGTGCTGGCGGCGGTGGCGGTGGCGATGGCCGCGCGCAGGCACAGCACGCGCCACCTGCAGGGCGCGGCGGTGATGCGCTGCCTCGGCGCGCGGCAGCGCACGCTGGCCGGGATCCACATCGGCGAACTGCTGCTGCTCGGCCTGGTGGCCTGCGCCGCCGGCGTCGCCATCGCCTTCGCGCTGCAGTGGTCGGTGGCCGGCTGGCTGGAGCGGATGCTGCGGGTGGACATCCCCCCGGCCGGCGTGTGGCCCGCACTGCGGGGCTTCGGCGTCGGACTGCTGGTGCTGCTGGCGTTCGGCGCGCCGCCGGTACTCGCGCTGCGCCGCGTCCCGGCGCTGCGGGTGCTGCGCCGCGACCTGGATCCGACCGAGCCCTCGGCGTGGCTGGTGCTGCTGGCCGGGCTCTGCGGGCTGGCCGCGCTGCTGTGGTGGCAGGCCGGTTCGGCCGTGCTGGCAGTGGCAATGCTGCTCGGCATCGCGGCGACGCTGGCGGCGCTGGCCGCGATCGCGTGGGTGCTCATCCTGCTGGTCCGGCGCGTGCGCGCCCGGTTGCGCGGCCCGCTGCGCTACGGTCTGGCGAACGTGAGCCGCCGCGCGGGCACCAGCATCGCCCAGGTCGGCGCGCTCGGCCTCGGGCTGATGGCGTTGCTGCTGCTGACGTTCGTGCGCACCGACCTGCTCGACCGCTGGCGGCTGGCGCTGGCGCAGGACGCGCCCAACCGCTTCATCATCAACGTGCAGGCGCACCAGCTCGACGCGGTGCGCGGCTTCATCGCCATGCAGGGCCTCGGCGCGCCGGAACTGTTCCCGATGGTGCGCGCGCGCCTGGTCGCGCACAACGGCCGCCCGGTCACCGGCGCCGATTACGCCGATCGCGGCCAGCGCGCGCAGCGCATGGCCGAGCGCGAGTTCAACCTGTCGATGGCGGCCACGCTGCGCGATGACAACCGCGTCACTGCCGGCAGGTTCTGGAACGGCACGCCGGACCCGCCCGAGCTGTCGGTGGAGGAGGGCTTCGCGGAGACGCTCGGCTGGAAGGTCGGCGACCGCATCGCCTTCGACATCGCCGGGCGGCGTTTCGAGGCGGCGATCACCAGCCTGCGCAGCGTGGAGTGGGAGAGCTTCCGGCCCAACTTCTTCGTGCTGGCCTCGCCCGGTGCGCTCGACGGCTATCCGGCCAGCCACATCACCGCGGTGCGGGTGCCGCCGGAGAAGGCGCGCTTCACCGCCGGGCTGGTGCAGGCCTTCCCCAACCTGTCGGTGGTGGACATCGACGCGGTGCTGGCGCAGGTGCGTTCGACCGCCGACCAGGTCTCGACCGTGGTCCAGGTGGTGTTCTGGTTCTCGCTGGCGGCCGGGGTGCTGGTGCTGCTGGCCGCGGTCAACGCCAGCCAGGACGAGCGCCTGCTCGAGGGCGGGGTGATGCGCGCGCTCGGCGGCAGCCGCCGCCAGCTGCGGATGGCGCAGGTGGCGGAGTTCGCGGCGATCGGCCTGCTGGCGGGTCTGGTGGCGGCGATCGCCGCCTCGGTGCTGGCCGGCGTGCTCTCGGTGCGGGTGTTCGACCTGCCCTGGCGCCTGGACTGGGCGATGGCCGCGGCCGGTGCCGGCATCGGCATGGTGGTCACGCTGACTGCCGGGTTGCTGGCGACCCGGCGCGTGCTCGACGCGCCGCCGTCGGCCACGCTGCGCGAGCTGCAGGGCTGAGGCCCCGCGGCCCGCGCCGCGTGCTTACTTCGAGCCGCGCGACAGGTAGTAGGCGGCGAGGTTGCCGATGCCTGTGGCGCCGAGCAGCACGGCGAACACGGCCGGCGACGGCTCTTCCCAGTTGAAGGCCTCGAGCACGCCGAAGCCGATGGCGAGCGCGACCAGGATCACGCCCCAGCGCAGCGAAGACTGCCGGCGGCGGGCTTCCTCGCCCTCGACCAGGGCGCGCAGCATCTCCTCCGAGCCGTGGGACTGGAGCATGCTGCGGCGGGCGCGGGCGTCCACCACGGCCCTGATGGTCAGGAAGATGAAGAGGAACAGGGAAATCGGCACGAGTGCGGTTGGGATGTCCATGGCCAGGTTCCGGTCGGGACGCGGGGATCCGCGGGTTCGGGACTGGAGATACGCCCTGTGCGCACCCGGTTGCAAGCCGGGCGGCCGGCCCCCCGTCCCGCCCTTGCAACCGGGTGCGCACAGGGCGTATCCCTGACCGGCATGGCCGCCCCTCCGGACCGCCGCGACGATCCCCTGCATGACGACCGGGCGCTGGCCGCTGCGGTGGTCGCCGGCGAGCCCGGAGCCTTCGAGCGGCTGGTGCGCGAATACCAGGGGCTGTGCTGGCACGTGATCGAGCGCATGGTGCGGCATCCCGAGGACACCCGCGAGCTGTGCCAGGAAACCTTCCTGCGAGTGCACCAGGCGCTGCACCAGTACCGGGGCGAGAGCGCGCTGAAGTCGTGGATCGCCCAGGTCGCCTGGTCGGTGGCCAGGCGCCACCTGGAGAAGAAGCGCATCCCGGTGGTCGATGCCGGGGCGGAGGAGGACGGCCACCCGCTGATCGAGAACGTGGCCGACGGTTTCGACCTGGAGGCCGCGGCCGCCGACGGGGAGGCGGTGGCCCTGCTCCACGCCGCCATCGAGCGGTTGCCGCCGCTGCAGCGGACGCTGCTGATGCTGTATCACCTGGAAGAGATGCCGATCGGCGAGATCTCGCGCGTCACCGGGCTCGCCGAGGGTACGATCAAGAGCCACCTGTTCCGCAGCCGCAGGCAGCTGCGCGCGCTGCTGGAACCGGCCATGGGAGTCGTCGCCGCATGAACACCGACCGCAACGGCATGCCGCCCGCCCTCGATCCCCGCGACTGGGAAGCCCAGGAAGCGGCCCTTGCCACGCCGCGGCACCGTGCCGACGCCCTGCTCGCCCATGCGTTGCGGACCATGCCGGTGGGCGAGCCGCCCGCGGGTTTCGCCGCGGAGGTGGCGCGGCTGGCCGCGGCGCGCAGGCCGGCCGTGGCGGCGGAAGACGCCGGGTTCGAACGCAGGCTGCTGCAAGGCCTGCTGGCCGTGTTCGCGCTGTCCGCGGCGGCGGTGGTGGCGCTGTTCGGCGGCCAGTGGTGGGCGCAGGCCGCCGGGGCGTTCGGCAGCGGCACGCTGCAATGGGGCCTGGCCGGCGCGATTTGCCTCGGCCTGTCGTGGCTGCTGTCCGATGGCCGCCGCGTGTTCGAGGCCGCCGCGCATCCGGCGTGACGCGGGCCGTGCGCCGGCAGCGGAGCGCGGGTGGCGGCCCCGCTAGAATCCCGGGCCGTTTCCCCGCGCCCGCGACATGGACCATCCCGCCCTCGATGCCCTGATGCTGCCGTTCGCGTCCGGCCGGCTCGGCTGGCCCGAGACCGGCGGGCTGTTCCTGCGCGCGCACGACGGTCCGGCGTTGCGCCGCCATGCCCCGCGCACGCTGGTGTGCGAGCAGACGTTCCGTCCCGGGCACGATGCGCTGGCGCGCGCGGGCTTCGCGGTGCGCGCGGCCGGTGGCGATGTCCACCCGCTGGTGCTGGTGTTGCCGCCGCGGCAGCGCGACGAGGCGCGCGCGTTGTTCGCCCATGCCGCGCTGCGCGCAGCACCGGACGGGATCGTGGTCGCGGCGATGGCCAACGATGCCGGCGCGAAGTCCGGGCAGGCCGACTTCGAGGCGCTGTTCGGCACCGCCACCGTGCTGGGCAAGTACAGGTGCCGTGTGTTCTGGTCACGCGCGGGGAATGCCGATCCCGCGCGCCTGCGCGAGTGGGCCGCGCTGGACGCGCCGAGGCCGATCCTCGATGGCCGGTACACCAGCCGTCCCGGCGTGTTCGCCTGGGACCGGATCGACGCCGGCACCGCCCTGCTGCTGCGCCACCTGCCGGACTCGCTTTCCGGGCGCGGCGCCGACCTCGGCGCCGGCTGGGGCTGCCTGTCCGACGCGGTGCTCGAACGCTGCCCCGGGGCGGTGGCGCTGGACGTGGTCGAGGCGGAGCTGCGCGCGCTCGAATGCGCGAAGGAAAACCTCGCCCGCCACGCCGGGCGCGTGGCGCTGTCGTTCCACTGGCTCGACGCCACCGCGGGGCTGCCCGGGCGCTACGATTTCATCGTCACCAACCCGCCGTTCCACGCGCTCGACGGCGCGCCGCGCCCGGACATCGGCCGCGCGTTCATCGCCGCGGCCGCGGCGGCGCTGCGGCCGGGTGGCACACTGTGGCTGGTCGCCAACCGGCACCTGCCGTACGAGGAGGCGCTCGGCGCGGGTTTCGGCGAGGTGCGCACGGTGGCGCAGGAGCAGGGCTACAAGGTCGTGGCCGCGACGAGGCGGGCGCGATGAGGCTGGTGAAATACATCGCGAACCTCGGTTACGGCAGCCGCCGCGAGGTGGAATGGCTGTTCGGCGAGGGGCGCGTCACCGATGCCGCGGGTGCGCCATTGTCCCCGGACGCGAAAGTGGAGCACGACGCGATCCGCATCGACGGCAGGCCGCTCGACCCGCCGCCCGGCTCCCTGCTCCTGCTGCACAAGCCGGTCGGCTACACCTGTTCGACCCGCGACGCGGGCAGGCTGGTGTACGACCTGCTGCCACGGCGCTTCCGCGCGCGCAGGCCGGTGATGTCCACGGTGGGGCGGCTCGACCGCGACACCAGTGGCCTGCTGCTGCTGACCGACGACGGCCAGCTGCTGCACCGGGTCATTTCGCCGCGCTCGCATCTGCCCAAGGTGTACGAGGCCACCCTGGCGCAGCCGCTGCGCGGCGACGAGGTGGCGCTGTTCGCCAGCGGCACGCTGCTGCTGGAGTCGGAGAAGACGCCGCTGAGACCCGCCAGGCTGGAGGTGCTGGACGCCACGCACGTGCGGCTGACGATCACCGAGGGCCGCTACCACCAGGTGCGGCGCATGTTCGCCGCCGTGGGCAACCGCGTCGTCGCCCTGCACCGCAGCCGGATCGGCGGGCTGGCGCTCGACGGCCTGGCCGAAGGGCAGTGGCGCATCGCGGATGCCACCGACCGCGCCCGCCTGTTCGCGGGCTGAAACCCGGTTTTCAACGGAACAGCGCTTCCCAGCCTTCCCGCCCGAGCCGGCGCAGGGTGGCGATGTTGCGCCCGACGATCACGTCCGGGTCGGGGAAGGCCTCGACCGCGCGCGCCACGCTGTCCTCGCGCAGCAGGTGCAGGGTCGGCCACGGCGAGCGGTTGGTGAAGTTGGCGATGTCGTCCGGCCCGCTGCCTTCGAACCGGTACTGCGGGTGGAAGCTGGCCACCTGGAACACGCCTTCCAGGTCCAGCGCCTGCAGCAGCGCGTCCGCCTCGTCCAGGAAGTCGTTGAAGTCGGCGAAGTCCTGCAGCACGTGCGGGTGCACGAGCAGTGTGGTGTCGGTCTCCTCCGGAGGCGTGTCGCGCAGCAGCACCAGCTCGGTGCCGAGGTGTTCGAGCAGTTCCCCGCGCGTGGTCGCGGGGCTGTGGACGAAGCGCACCTGCCCCTTGACGTACACCGCCTTGGCGAACGGGCACAGGTTGAGCCCGATCACCGCCTTCTCCAGCCAGCGGCGGGTGTCCTCCAGGCAGGACTCCGGGGTGACCGCGGCCATGGCGGGATCATCGGGCCGGGTGCTGGCGTTGCCGTCCGCAGGCGCGTCGGAACTGGACATGGCGTGATCGACCGGTCGGGCCCGGCATTCTAGCGGCATGGAAGTTTCCGCCCCGGCGGCTTTGGCGACGGCGGGCTTCGGTATAGCATTCGCGCCATGCCTCGCCCCCGCAGGAAGAGCACCGCCCCGCGGCCGGCGACGGGCCGCAGCCTGACCATGGCCGACCTGGCCCGGCTGGCCGGTGTCTCCGCCATCACGGTCTCGCGCGCGCTGGCCGGCAATCCCCTGGTCAACCCGGAAACCGCGGCGCGCATCAAGGCGCTGGCGCGCGAGCACGGCTACGCCTTCAACGTCAACGCGCGCAACCTGCGCCTGCGCCGGAGCATGACCGTGGCGGTGGTGGTGGAGATGACGCCCAGCGTCGAGCGCCAGATGTCCGGCCCGTACCCGCTGGACCTGCTCGGCGGCATCACCCAGGAGCTGACGTCCTCGGGCTACAGCGTGCTGCTGACCTCGCTGGCGGCTTCGCCGCTGCCGAGCGTCAAGGCCGCCGACGGCGTGATCCTGCTCGGCCAGGGCGCGCATGAGGACGCGATGCACACCGTGCGCGAATGGGGCCGGCCCATGGTGGTGTGGGGCGCGGTCAGCCGCCACGAGTCGCAGGTGGTGGTCGGCAGCGACAACCGCCGTGGCGGGGCGCTGGCCGCGGAGCGCTTCCTGGCGCTGGGCCGGCGGCAGCCGGTGTTCCTGGGCAGCCTCGCGCACGGCGAGTTCGCCGAGCGCCTGGAGGGATTCGCCGAGGTGCTGTCCCGCCACGGGCTGGAGCCCCGGGTGGTCGAGGTCGAGGGACTGACCGTGAGCGCCGGCGCCGACGCGGTCGGGGGGCTGCTGGCCGGCGGCGGCCCGCGGTTCGACGCGCTGTTCGCCGCCAGCGACCTGCTGGCGATCGGTGCGATCCGCGCGCTGACCGGGCACGGCCACCGCGTGCCGGAGGACGTGTCGGTGATCGGCTACGACGACACGCCGCTCGGTGCGACCTACGTGCCGCCGTTGACCTCGGTGCACCAGAACTTCGCCGACGGCGGGGTGCTGCTGGCGCGCAAGGTCCGCGACCTGATCGAGGGGCGGCAGGTGGAATCGGAGATGCTGCCGACCCGCCTGGTGCTGCGCGCGACCTGAGGGGCGGCGCCCGCGCAACAGCCATGCTGCACCGCAGTGTGGCCGGGCCTGCGCCGGGCCGGGCCGCGCCGTGCCTGGTTGTTGGCAAATATTTGATCAGAAAAGGATTTTATGCCGGCTGGCCAAGCCTGGCATGGTCCTGGATCCGGCCGCGGGCAGGCCATGACATCGATAACTTGACATCGATAACAGGGGCTCCCTAAGTTCCGCCGCCAGTCGAACTGGAATCTGCAAACGGATGGGCCCGCACGCGCCCGGGACACTTTCCTTCGACGCCGGCGACGGCTGGCAACTGCGGCAGACCGCGCTGCGTCCCGGGCACCGGGAAGCGGACGGGACCCTGTTCGCCCTGGCCAACGGTTCGCTGGGCGTGCGCGGCGGTCTCGAGGAAGCCGATGCCGAGGGCCACGGCTGTTTCCTCGCCCAGGTATACGAGCGCCATCCGATCCACTACCACGAGCGCTTCCCGGGCTTCGCGCGCCACAGCGACACGCGCGTGCCGGTGGCCGACGGCTGCCGGTTCCGGCTGCGTCTGGACGGCGAGCCGCTGGACCCGGACGCATGCGAGTGGCTGGACTTCGAGCGCGTGCTCGACCTGCGCCAGGGCGTGCTGCGCCGCCGCCTGCGCCTGCGCACCCCGCAGGGGGCCACGCTGCGCATCGAGAGCGAGCGCGTGGTCGCCCACGACCGGGACCTGCTGTCGATCCGCTACCGCGTGACGTCGGAGGACTGGCGCGGCCGCCTGCAGCTGGATTCGGTGATCGAGGCCGGTCGCCGGCCGGCCGGGCAGGGTCATGACCCGCGCATCGGCGCGGCCGGGAGCCGGGCACTGCAGCCGCTGGCGCGCCACGCCGATGAAGATGGCGCGCTGCTGGCGCAATGCACGCACTACAGCAACATCACCGTGTGCTGCGCGCAGGTGCAAAGGCCGGTGTCCGGCGGGCTGCGCTTCGCGGGCGTGGAGGTCAGCCCGGAGCGCGTCGCGCAGTGCTACGAGGCGGAGCTGGCGCCGGGCGGTGCGGTCGAGCTGGAGAAGTTCGTCGCCTATCGCAGCGACGGCAGCAACGGCAGCGTGCAGGCATTGTGCGAGTCGGCGCGCGCGCAGGCGCGCGCGGCGGCGGAGCAGGGCCACGCGGCGATCGCCGCCGCGCGCTCGGACTGGCTGGCGCGGTTCTGGGAGGACGCGGCGATAGACGTGCAGGGCGATGCCGACAGCCGGCTGGCGCTGCGCTTCAACCTGTTCCACGTGCTGCAGTCGGCCGGCCGGGATCCCGCGCACGGCACCGCGGCCAAGGGCCTGACCGGCGAGGGCTACGAGGGCCACTGCTTCTGGGACACCGAGGCCTTCGTGCTGCCGGTGATGGTGTTCACCGCGCCGGAAACCGCGCGCGCCATGCTGCTGTACCGCCACCGGCTGCTGGACGCGGCACGCGCCAACGCCCGCGAACTGAACCACGCCCGTGGCGCGCTGTACCCGTGGCGCACCATCGGCGGCGCCGAGTGTTCGGCGCACTATCCCACCGGTTCGGCGGCGTACCACATCAACGCCGCCATCGCCTACGCCATCGGCCTGTACCACGATGCCACCGGCGACGACGCCTTCCTGCTGGAGGCCGGCGCGGAAATGCTGTTCGAGACCGCGCGCATCTGGCCGCAGGTGGGGCACTTCGACCCGGCGCGCGGCGGCGCGTTCGGCATCCACGGCGTGACCGGGCCGGACGAATACAACGTGCTGGTGGACAACAACTTCTACACCAACCGCATGGCGCAGCGGCACCTGCAGCGCGCGGTGGCGGTGTGGGAGCACCTGCGCCGGACCAGGCCGCAGGAACTGGAAGCGCTGTGCGGCCGGATCGGGCTCGCGCCGGAGGAAGTGCGCGAGTGGGCGCGCATCGCCGCGGCGATGCAGTTGAACGTCGACCCGGAACTGGACATCTACGCGCAGGACGACACCTTCCTGCGCAAGCCGCGCTGGCCGTACCCGCCGGCGCGCAACGGCCGCCCGTTGCTGCTCGACTACCACCCGCTGACCATCTACCGCCACCAGGTGGCCAAGCAGGCCGACACGGTGATGGCCTTCGTGCTGGCCGGCGACGGGCTGGATCCGGTGCGCATGCGCCGCAGCTTCCAGTACTACGAGGCAGTCACCACCCACGACTCGACGCTGTCGGCGGCGATCCACGGCATCGCCGCGGCCGAGTTCGGCCTGCAGGAGAAGGCCTGGCGCTATTTCTCCGAGGCGCTGCGCGTGGACCTGGACGACCTGCACCACAACACCGCGCATGGCGTGCACATGGCGGCCATGGCCGGCAGCTGGCTGGGGCTTGCCTGGGGCTTCGCCGGCCTGCGCGTGGTCGACGGGGGGCTGCACCTTGCGCCCCGGCTGCCGGCGGCGTGGCAGGGCTATGCGTTCGGCCTGCACTGGCGCGGGCGCCGGCTGCGCGTGGAAGTGGATGGCGATGGCGCCACCTGCAGCCTGCTCGAGGGCGGGGCACTGGAAATCACGCATCCCGGCGGCCGCTTGCTGCTGGAGCCCGGAAGCCCGGCGCGGATCCCCCTGGACAGCGCCGCCGCGCGCCGCTGCCGCGCGCCGTTCCCGCGCCGCTGCAGGGCGCTGGTCTTCGACCTGGATGGCGTGCTGACCGATACCGCGAACCTGCATTACCACGCATGGAAGCGGCTGGCGGACGAGATCGGCGTGCCGTTCGACCGCAGGATCAACGAGCGGCTGAAGGGCGTGGACCGCGCCACATCGCTCGACATCATCCTCGGGCACGCCGGACGCACCTGTTCGGAGGAAGAGAAGCGCGAGCTGGCCGAGCGCAAGAACGCCTACTACGTGGCACAGATCGGGCGTTTCGGCCCGGACGACCTGTTCCCGGGTGTGGCCACGCTGCTGGAGGAGGCGCGCGCGCGCGGGCTGAAGCTGGGGCTGGCCTCGGCAAGCCGCAACGCGCCGCTGCTGCTCGAGCGGCTGGGCATCGCCCGCTGGTTCGACTACATCGCCGACGCGTCGCGCGTGCCGCGCGCCAAGCCGGACCCGGCCATCTACCTCGATGCGGCCGCCGGCCTGGGCGTGGCGCCGGCGGATTGCATCGGCGTGGAGGACGCGGTGGCCGGCATCGCCGCCATCCATGCCGCCGGGATGGCGGCGGTGGGTATCGGCGACGAACGCGTGCTGGCCGGCGCCGACCTGGTGCTGCCGGAGATCTCCCGGCTGCGCCTGGACGAACTCGTGGAGGCATGACCGCCGGCCACCGGCGCGGGCAACTGCCGGCCGGCAACGACGATCAAGAGCGAGCAACAGGAGTGGAGGGAGCAACATGCAATCCAGAACGTCACGCAAGCCCGGCGCCGTGATGGCGCGCTACGCGCTGTCGGCCGCCATCGCCGCGGTCCTCGCGGGGCCGGCCCTGGCACAGGAGCAGGACGAGGGCGCGAGGTCCCAGCAGGACAACCAGAACGTCACCAGCCTGGACACCATCGTGGTCTCCGGTACCGCCACCAGCGGCGGCGTGAAGAAGCTGGAGGCCAGCTTCAACATCGTCACCGCCACCGCCGAGCAGATCCGCATGGCCAACCCGAAGAGCACGGCGGACCTGCTCAAGATCTCCCCGGGCATGTGGCCCGAATCCACCGGCGGCCAGACCGGCGCCAACATCGAGATCGCCGGCTTCCCGGGCGGCGGCGACGCGCCGTACTTCTCCACCCTGCTGATGGGCTCGCCGCTGTACGGCATGCCCACGCTGTCGTTCTTCGAGACCACCTCGATGTTCCGGCTGGACGACACCATCGAGGCGGTGGAGATCCTGCAGGGCGGCCCCTCGGTGGTGTTCGCCGACGGCCAGATCGGCGCCACGGCCAACTTCTTCCTCAAGACCGGCACCGAGGTGCCGAGCGGCAGCGTCGGCCTGACCTGGGGCAACGAGGGCCTGTGGCGGCTCGACGCGTTCTCCGGGTTCAAGATCGCCGAAGGCTGGTACGGCAGCATCGGCGGCTTCTGGCGCGAGTCCGACGGCGTGCGCGACCCGCAGTTCAAGGCCGACAAGGGCGGCCAGCTGACCGCGACCCTGGCGCATGACTTCGACCGCGGCAACCTGGTGCTCTACGCGCGCTACCTCAACGACAAGAACCAGTTCATCACCCCGATCCCGCTGATCCAGCACGGCGAGGACCACTTCAGCGCCTACCCGGGCTTCGACCCGCTGACCGGCACCTACTACAGCCACGCGCTGCGGCACGTGTTCCTGCCCTCGTACCCGGGCGGCGGCAAGCACGCGGACCTGGCCGACGGCCGTGGCGCGGACGTGGCCTTCTTCGGCGGCAACTTCGAGTACAGCTTCGACAACGGCTGGTCGCTGAGCGACCGGTTCCTGTACACCGGCGGCGACATGGACACCAATGCGCTGTTCTCCGGCAACAACCCGGCGTCGCTGCAGGACATGCTGTACAACCCGGATACCCCGGGCGGCTTCGCGTTGCCGGCCGGGTCGGCCACCGCCACCTACGTCGTCGGCGGCGCCGTGCCGCTGGACCAGAGCGTGATCCAGCAGGGCTGGTGGCACATCCACAAGCGGCTGACGAGCCTGAACAACGACCTGCGCCTGAGCCGCGAGCTGTTCGAGGGCAACACCCTGACCGTCGGCCTGTATGCCGCGCACTACACGATGCGCGACCACTGGTCGCTGGGCAACCAGATGCTGATGACCAACGAGCCGAACGCCCGCCCGATCACGGTGACCTACACCGGCACCGACGGGGTGACCTACAGGCGCACCGACGACCAGGGCTTCGCCGACTTCGGCGGCTACCACATCACCCAGCGCGGCAAGGGCACCAACATCGCGGTGTACGTGTCCGACATGTGGCGCGTGGGCAACTGGCTGCTGGACCTGTCGGCGCGCCTGGAGCAGCAGGACGCGACCAACCGGATCTGCAACCTGGTCAACCGCGACCTGGACGGCGACCCGACCACCCTGTACGACAACGCCGTGCCGGTCTGCGACGGCACCTTCACGGTGGTGGAGTACCGCAAGAGCCACCCGTCGTTCACCGCGGGTGCCAACTACAGCTTCAACGACCGCATGTCGGCGTACGTGCGCGCCAACACCGGCGGCCACTTCCCGGACTTCGACAACGGCATGCGCAGCGGCAACGGCGACGTGCCGATCCAAAAGATCCGCAACTTCGAAGTCGGCTTCAAGTACCAGTCCGACCTGCTGTACGCGGACATCAGCGCCTACCGCCGCGACTTCTCCGGCCTGCTGTACCAGCCGACCGACGGCCTCGGCACGCCGGTGGGCGACCCGAAGGTGTACGGCTCGGAGTCGGTGGGCGTGAACTTCATCGGCGCCGTGACCCCGACCGACAACCTGCGCATCCAGCTGGTGGCCAACTACCTGGACGGCGAGTACACCGACTACGACGCCTGCTTCCCGTACGTGGACATCAACGGCCAGCCGAACTGCGCGCCGATCCAGGGCAAGCAGCTGCAGCGCCAGCCGAAGCTGCGCTACATGCTCACCCCGAGCTACCGCTTCGACACCGGCTGGGGCGACATCACCGCGTACGTGACCTACACCTACGTCGGCGACCACACCCAGGACCAGTCCGGCCTGCAGCAGCTGGGCACGTACGAGACCATCGACTTCGGCGTGACCGCCAACGTGGGCGAGCACTGGCAGTTCAACCTGCGTGGCACCAACATGACCAACGAGCTGGGCCTGACCGAGAGCAACTCGCGCATCTTCGGCGCGGCGTCGTCGGCCGGTGGCGTGCTGCTGGCGCGCCCGCTGGAAGGCCGCGAGGTCAACTTCCAGGTCAAGTACATGTGGTGACCGGCCCCGGGCGGCGCCCGCCCGGGGCGCCGCCCGCGGCTTTCCGCCGGCGGCGGTAGAGTGCACGGTGCCGGAGCGAGGCGCCGCAGGGAGCGGACATGAACCAGCGAACCCGCATGGTCGTGGGGATGACCCTGACCTACATGATCTTCGCCATGCTGCTGAACTCGGTCGGCACGGTGATCCTGCAGTCCATCCAGGGCTTCGGCGTCGGCAAGGCGGAGGCCAGCACGCTGGAGGCGTACAAGGACCTGCCGATCGCGGTGGCCTCGTTCCTGGTGGCCTCGGCGCTGCCGCGGCTGGGCTACCGCAGGGCGATGATGCTCGGCCTGGGGCTGGTGGCGCTGGCCTGCGCGGCCATGCCGCTGCTCCAGGCCTTCTGGGCGGCCAAGTTGCTGTTCGCCACGGTGGGCGTGTCCTTCGCCCTGGTGAAGGTGGCGGTGTATTCCAGCATCGGCCTGCTGACCGGCGATGGCCGCGCGCACGCCGGGCTGACCAGCACCATCGAGGGCTGGTTCATGGTCGGCATCCTCGGCAGCGCCTGGCTGTTCGCCGCCTTCATCGATCCGCATGCCCCGGGTTCGCCGTCGTGGCTGAGCGTGTACTGGGTGCTGTGCGCGCTGTGCGTCGTGGTGATCGTGCTGCTGGCGGGCACGCGCATGGACGAGAGCGCGGCGGACGACGGGCGCGCGCTGCGAGACTCCTTCGCCGACATGCTGCGGCTGCTGGCGCTGCCGCTGGTCGGCGTGTTCCTGGTGTCGGCGTTCCTGTACGTGCTGATGGAGCAGGCGGTCAACACATGGCTGCCGACCTTCAACCGCGAGATCCTGCACCTGCCGACCACGCTCAGCGTGCAGGCGGCCGGCCTGTTCGCCGGGTCGCTGGCGCTGGGACGGCTCGCCGGCGGGGTGCTGCTGCGCCGCCTGCCGTGGTTCCCGGTGCTGGCCGGCTGCGTGCTGGCGATGGCGGCGCTGGTGCTGCTGGCGCTGCCGCTGGCCAGCGGCGTACAGCCGCGCGCGGACGCGGGCTGGTTCAACGCCCCGCTGGCGACGTACGTCTTTCCGCTGATCGGGCTGTTCATGGCGCCGGTCTACCCGACGATCAATTCCGTGGTGCTGAGCGCGCTGCCGAAGGCGCGCCACGCGGGCATGACCGGCCTGATCGTGGTGTTCTCGGCGCTGGGTGGCACCACGGGCTCGTTCATCACCGGGCAGGTGTTCGCGCGCTTCGACGGGTCGCGCGCCTTCTACCTGCTGCTGCTGCCGATGGCGCTGCTGCTGGCCACGCTGGCGCTGCTCGACCGCAGCGCGCGCCGGCAGCGGCCATTGCCGGCGGCCGTGGCCACGCGGGAGGGACATGCATGAGGACGACAGGACGGCTGCGCCGTGGCGCATGGCTGGCCCTGCTGCTGGCCGGCGTGGCGTGGTTGCATGCGGCGGTTGCCAGGGCCGACGCGCTGCAGTTCCGCATCGTCGAAGGTCGGATCGAGAACGCCTTCCACCAGGAGGGTCCGGTGGCCGCGCACCTGCTGCTCAGCTCCGGCGCGCAGCCGCGGCTGCTGGTCGCCTTCCCGGCGGGCAACAGCGGCGTGGGCCTGTGGTTCGAGGACAGCGCCACGCCGGTGCGCTGGACGCTGGAGTCCGTGGAAGCCGCAGGCGGCGGCGACGCGGACCGCGTGCTGCACGGCATCCGTGCCCGCGCGCGCCTGGAAGGCGGGCCACTGCGGCTGCGCGACGCGGTGCTCGGCAGCGTGCGCGTGCTGCGCGACTACCAGCTGCTCGGGCGCTATCCGCCGGAAACCGCGGCCACGCCGGAGGTTTCCACGCGCCGCATCGCCTGGCGCCGCGACCGCCTGGACGGCGCGCCGGGCTATGCGCTGGAGCTGGAACTGGAAGGGGGGAGCTTCGCGCGTGGCGCGGACGGCGTGCTCGAGCTGCGCCCCGACCGCGAGGGGCGGCCGGTGCAGGTCCGCCTGACCGCGCTGACCGGCGAGACGCCACTGACGCCGCTGGCCGAATCCGAGCTGCTGAATGCCGGTGCCGGCGCCGACCGGCGCAGCCGCGACGCGCTGCGTTTCCTCAGCTACCGCGAGAAGTTCCTGGCCGGCTCGTGGCGCTTCAATACCTACTTCGGTCGCGACACGCTGATGTCGCTGCGCCTGCTGCTGCCGGTGCTGCAGCCGGAGGCGGCCGAGGCCGGGCTGGCGGCGGTGTTGGAGCGGCTGGACGCGAACGGCGAAGTCGCGCACGAGGAGGACATCGGCGAATTCGCCGTGCTGCGCCGGCGTGAAGGCGATGGCGGCGCCGCGCCGCTGTACGACTACGGCATGGTGGACGACGACTACATGCTGGCGCCGGTGGCCGCCGCCTACCTGCTCGACCGCGCGGACGGGCGGGCACGCGCGGAGGCGTTCCTGGCGCGGCGCACGTCCTCGGGCGAACCGCTGGGCGCGGCGCTGGTGCGCAACTTCGCCTTCGTGCTGGACAGCGCGCGGGCCTTCGCGCGGTCGCCGGAGCCGCGCCACCTGGTGGCGATCAAGCCCGGGCGCAACACCGGGCAGTGGCGCGACAGCGAGGAAGGGCTCGCGCATGGCCGCTACGCCTACGACGTGAACGCGGTCTGGGTGCCCGCGGCGCTGGAGGCGATCGCGCGCCTGCATGCGCAGGGCTGGCTGGATGCCTATGCAGACGCGGACCAGCGCCGCGAACTGGCGCAGGCCGCGGAGCGGGCGCGGGTCTGGGCGGAGCATGCCCCGGCGCTGTTCGAAGTGGACATCGACGTGCGGACGGCGCGCGAGCAGGTCGCGGCCTACGCGGCGGCGGCCGGCGTGGACGCGGAGGAGGCACTTGCCTGCCTGCCCGATGCGCCGCTGCGCTTCCCAGCGCTGGCGCTGGACGGGCAGTTCCGGCCGATCCCGGTGCTGCACTCGGACGTGGGCTTCGCCCTGCTGTTCACCGACCCGGCGCCGGAGCGCCTGGACGCGATGGTGGCGGCGGCGCTGCGGCCGTTCCCGGCGGGATTGCTGACCGGCATCGGCATGCTGGTGGCCAACCCGGCGTATGCGGATGCCGGCGTGCAGGCGATGTTCGGCCGCAATGCCTACCACGGGACCGTGGTCTGGTCGTGGCAGCAGGCGCTGATGGCGGCCGGGCTGCAACGCCAGCTGGCGCGCGACGACCTGCCGGAACCGGTGCGCGCGCGGCTGCGCGACGTGCAGGCGCGGCTGTGGGCGGCGATCGATGCTACCGCCGCGCTGCGCACCTCCGAACTGTGGACCTGGGAATACGCCGATGGCGGCTACCGCATGCTGCCGTTCGGCCAGGGGCGCGCCGACGTGGACGAATCCAACGCCGCGCAGTTGTGGAGCACGGTCTACCTGGCCCTGCCGCACCCGTGAGCCTGCCGCGTGCGGCACTCCCGGGGGAATGCGGGGGGCTGTTCCCTGCGCCTTGCCGGGACTTGCGGCGGGCGGCCGCGCACATCCGGCCATGGCGGGATGAACGGGCGCGGCTGACCGCCGGGCGCGATTGCGCGAAGATGCGCGTCCCCGTCCACAGGATGCAAGGATCGCCATGGCCCAGGTCCCCGCCTATGCCGCTGCCGCAGCCGCCGCGCCGCTGGCGCCGTTCACCATCGAACGCCGCGAGCCCGGCCCGCGCGACGTGCAGATCGACATCGCCTACTGCGGCGTGTGCCATTCCGACATCCACCAGGCGCGCGGCGAATGGGGCAACGGGATCTTCCCGATGGTGCCCGGCCACGAGATCACCGGGCGGGTCAGCGCGGTCGGCGCGGAAGTGACGAAGTTCCGCGTCGGCGACGCGGTCGGCGTGGGCTGCTTCGTCGATTCCTGCCGCACCTGCGAGCAGTGCCGGGCGGGCCGCGAGCAGCATTGCGACGAGGGCATGGTCGCCACCTACAACGGCCGCGAGCGCGGCACCGGCGCGCCGACCTACGGCGGCTACTCCGCGCGGATCGTGGTGGACCAGGACTACGTGCTGCGCATCCCCGGCGGCCTGCCGCTCGATGCCGCCGCGCCGCTGCTGTGCGCCGGCATCACCACCTACGCGCCGCTGCGCCGCTATGCGGTGAGGCCGGGCGACCGGGTCGCGGTGGTCGGCCTCGGCGGGCTCGGGCACATGGCGGTGAAGTTCGCCGCCGCGATGGGCGCCGAGGTCACCGTGCTCAGCACCAGCGGGTCCAAGCGCCGCGACGCGATGGCGCTCGGCGCGCACGACTTCGTCGCCACCGGCGACGGTGCGGTATTCCGCAGCCACCGCCGGCGCTTCGACCTCATCCTCGACACCGTGTCCGCGCCGCACGACTACAACGCCTGCCTCAACCTGCTGCGGGTCGGCGGCACGATGGTGCTGCTGGGCATCCCCGAGCGCCCGGCGCCGGTGGCCGCGGGCGTGCTGATCGGTGGCCAGCGCAGCCTCGCCGGCTCGGCCATGGGCGGCATCGCCGAGACCCAGGAGATGCTGGATTTCGCCGCGCGGCACGGGATCGCCGCCGACATCGAGCTGATCGGCATCGCCGGGATCAACGAGGCTTGGGAACGGGTGTTGCGCAACGACGTGCGTTACCGCTTCGTGATCGACATCGCCACGCTGAAGGCGGAATGATGCGGACGCAGGCGGTGGCGGACCGGCCGGGCGCGGCCGCGGCGTGGATGCTGCTGGCCGGCTTCCTGTTCGCGCTGATGGACGCGGGCATGAAGTGGATCTCGGCCGGGTACCCGCCGTTCCAGGTGGCGACGCTGCGCAGCGTGTCCGCGCTGCCGCTGGTGCTGGCGTGGATCGTGCTGCGCGGGAAGGCGGGCACGCTGCTGCGCGTGCACTGGGGCCTGCACGTGCTGCGCGGGCTGCTGGGCGTGGGGATGATGGCCGGCTTCGTGTACGGGCTGGCGCGGATGCCGCTGTCGACCGCATACGCGATCGTGTTCGTCTCGCCGCTGCTGGTCACCGCGCTGGCGGTGCCGCTGCTGGGCGAGAAGGTGGGCCCGCGGCGCTGGGCGGCGATCGTCGTCGGGCTGGCCGGGGTGCTGGTGGTGCTGCGCCCCACCGGCGAGGGCGTGGCCACCGCCGCGGGCCTGTCGGTGCTGCTGGCGGCGCTGAGTTATTCGCTCGCCGCGATCACGGTGCGCAAGCTGGCGCTGCGCGACAGCCCGGAGGCGATGGTGTTCTGGTTCCTGGCGCTGCTGGCGGTGTTCGCCGGCGCCGTCGCCGCGTTCGACTGGCGGCCGGTCCGCGGCGGGGACCTGGGCGTGATCGCCGGCATCGGCCTGACCGGCGCGCTCGGGCAGGTGGCGCTGACCCATGCGTTCCGGCTGGGCGAGGCCAGCCAGATCGCGCCGCTGGAGTACGCCGCGCTGGTCTGGGTGGTGGTGCTCGACCTGGTGGTGTGGAACTCGCTGCCCGACGGCATGACCTGGCTGGGCGCGGCGATCATCGTCGCCAGCGGCCTGTACCTGATCCGCCGCGAGCGCGTGGTCGCCGCCCGTCGCGACGACGGGTCGCCGGCAGGCCACTGAAATTGTGTAACCCCGCGTCCACGCACTAGCCTGCGCGGCGGCAACACCACCGGAGCGAGGCATGGGGGCCGGACACGACCACGGCTTGTCGGAGATCAGGCACGAGAAGCCGCTGTGGTGGGCGCTGGGGCTGACCGCCGCGTTCATGCTGGCCGAGGTCGCCGGTGGCCTGCTGTTCAACAGCCTGGCGCTGCTGTCGGACGCGGCGCACATGATGACCGACGTGGTCGCGCTGGCGGTGTCGCTGGCCGCGGTGCGGATCAGCCGCTGGCCGGCGGACGCGCGGCGCAGCTACGGCTACGCGCGCATGGAGGCCATCGGCGCGCTGGTCAACGGCGGCCTGCTGTTCGTGGTGGCCGGGGTCATCCTGTGGGAAGCCCTCGGCCGCTTCCGCGAGCCGCAACCGGTGGCATCCGCCGGGATGCTGGCGGTCGCGGTGCTGGGACTGGTGGTGAACCTCGTCGCGATGCGCCTGCTGAAGGCGGGCAGCGGCGAGAGCCTCAACGTCAAGGGGGCCTACCTCGAGGTCTGGAGCGACATGCTCGGCTCCCTCGGCGTGATCACCGGCGCGGTGCTGATCCGCATCACCGGCTGGACCGTGATCGACCCGGTGATCGCGGTGCTGATCGGGCTGTGGGTGCTGCCGCGCACCTGGGTGCTGCTGCGCCAGGCCGTGCACGTGCTGATGCAGGGCGTGCCGGAGGGCATCGACCTGGAGGAGATCCGCCGCGCGCTGCAGGCGCCGGCGGACGTGGCCGGGGTGCATGCCCTGCACGTCTGGGCGCTGGGCTCGCGCCAGCCGGTGCTGACCGCACACGTGGCCCTGGCCGCGGACGCACGGGACCCGGAGCGCGTGCGCGTGGAGCTGGTGCGCATGCTCGACGAGCGCTTCCATATCCACCACGTCACCCTGCAGATCGAGCGGGATGCCTGCGGCGACGGGCATGGCCACGACCATGGCCACGCCGCCCACGCGCATCCCCGCGTGCATTGACGGGGCGGCCGCCGCGGCGGGACATCCCGCGTGTGTCGGGTCAGGACCGCCGGAATGCAGGGCGTGCCGGTTCCGGGCGGCGGGCCGTGGTGCGCCGGGCAGGCATGGCGAAGGCATGCCGCCGGCAATCCGGCCACCATACTCCCCTCCATGGTGGTGTTCCGCGCGCCGGTGCTGTCTTCACGCGTGGTCCACAGTTTCCCGGCGGGTCCGACGATTGGCGCGCGCAGGACATGCGCGCCACAATAGGCATTCCTGTGTCGTGAGGAGGGCCGCATGGCCGAACTGAAGGAAGCGAAGGTACCGGACATCGGTGGCTACGAGAACGTGCCGGTGATCGAGGTGCTGGTCGCGCCCGGCGACACGGTGGCGAAGGACCAGGGTCTGGTCACGCTGGAGTCGGACAAGGCGACGATGGAAGTGCCGTCGCCGTTCGCCGGCGTGGTCCGCGAGCTGAAGGTGAAGGTGGGCGACACGCTGTCGGAAGGCTCGCTGGTCGCCATCATCGAGGTGGGCGAAGGCGGCGCCGCGGAGCAGGCGGCCGCGCCGAAGGCCGGGGCCGCCCCGGAACAGCCCGCACCGCCCCGCGAGGACGCCGCGCCCGCCGCGGCGGAGGCCCCGGCCGTGCAGGCGCCTGCCGGCGTGCCCGCGGGCGCGCCGGCGTCCGCCCCGGTCAGCCCGCCGCTGCGCTTCGAGGCCGACGCCCTCATCCCCGGCAAGGTGCCCTACGCCAGCCCTGCGGTGCGCCTGTTCGCGCGCGAGCTGGGCGTGGACCTCAATGCCGTGACCGGCACCGGCAAGGGTGGCCGGATCACCAGGGAGGACGTGCAGAAGTACGTCAAGGGCGTGCTCTCCGGCGCGGTCGCGGCGCCGGACGCCGCGGGCGGTGGCGGTGCGCTCAACCTGCTGCCGTGGCCGAAGGTGGACTTCGCCAAGTTCGGCGAGATCGAGGAGATGCCGCTGCCGCGGATCCGGAAGATCTCCGGCGCCAACCTGGCGCGCAACTGGGCGATGATCCCGCACGTCACCCAGCACGACGAGGCCGACATCACCGACCTCGAGGCGCTGCGCGTGCAGCTGAACAGGGAGAACGAGAAGGCAGGCATCAAGCTCACCATGCTCGCCTTCCTGGTCAAGGCCTGCGTCCATGCGCTCAAGCGGTTCCCCGAGTTCAATTCCTCGCTCGACCCGTCGGGCGAGAAGCTGATCCTGAAGAAGTACTTCCACATCGGATTCGCCGCCGACACCCCGAACGGCCTGGTGGTGCCGGTGATCCGCGACGCCGACCGCAAGGGCGTGCTCGAGATCGCGCGCGAGACCGCGGAGCTGGCGAGGAAGGCGCGCGAGGGCAAGCTCGGCCCCGCCGACATGCAGGGCGGCTGCTTCTCGATCAGCTCGCTTGGCGGCATCGGCGGCACCGCGTTCACGCCGATCGTCAACGCGCCCGAGGTCGCGATCCTGGGCGTGTCGCGCTCGGCGATGAAGCCGGTGTGGGACGGCAAGCAGTTCGTGCCGCGGCTGATGCTGCCGCTGTCGCTCAGCTATGACCACCGCGTGATCGACGGCGCCGCCGCCGCGCGCTTCACCTCCTGCCTCGCCCAGTTGCTCGCGGACATGCGCCGCGCGCTGCTGTGACCACGGAGGAATGGCGATGGCGAACACGATCGAGGTGAAGGTCCCCGACATCGGCGGCTATGCGGACGTGCCGGTGATCGAGGTGCTGGTCGCGCCCGGCGACACGGTGGCGAAGGACCAGGGTCTGGTCACGCTGGAGTCGGACAAGGCGACGATGGAGGTGCCGTCGTCGCATGCCGGCGTGGTGAAGGAGCTCAAGGTCAAGGTCGGCGACACGGTGTCCGAGGGCAGCGTGGTGGCGGTGCTCGAGGTCGAAGGCGCCGGCGATGCGCCTGCCGCGCAGACCGAAGGCGCCGGCGCGCGCGGCACGGCGCAGAAGGTCGCGCCGGGCAGCAGGCCGCCGGTGGCGCCCTCGCACCGCGCGCCGGCCGAACCCGTTTCCGCGCCGCAGGCCGCCGCGCCCAGCGGGCGCAAGGCCGACATCGAGTGTCGCATGGTGGTGATCGGCGCCGGCCCCGGCGGCTACACCGCCGCGTTCCGCGCCGCGGACCTGGGCCTGGACACCGTGCTGGTCGAGCGCTACCCGACCCTGGGAGGCGTGTGCCTCAACGTCGGCTGCATCCCGTCCAAGGCGCTGTTGCACGCGGCCGCGGTGATCGAGGAGGCCTCGCACGCCGGTGAATTCGGCGTGGAATTCGGTGCCCCTAGGATCCACCTCGACCGGCTGTGCGGATACAAGGAGAAGGTGGTCGGCCAGCTGACGAAGGGCCTGGCCGGGATGGCGAAGCAGCGCAAGGTGCGCACCGTGCAGGGCGTGGCGAAGTTCGTCTCGCCCAACGAGCTGGAGGTCGCAGGCGCCGACGGCAAGGTCCAGCTGCTGCGCTTCGAGCAGTGCATCATCGCCGCAGGCTCGCAGCCGGTGAAGCTGCCGAACTTCCCGTGGGACGACCCGCGGGTGATGGACTCCACCGACGCGCTGGCACTGGCCGAGGTGCCCAAGAGGCTGCTGGTCGTCGGCGGCGGCATCATCGGCCTGGAGATGGCCACCGTGTACAGCGCCCTGGGCGCCAAGGTCACCGTGGTCGAGTTCATGGACCAGCTGATGCCGGGCGCCGACCCGGATCTGGTCAAGCCGCTGGCCGACCGCCTGAAGAAGCAGGGCATCGAGGTGCACATGAAGACGAAGGCAGCGGGCGTGGAGGCCGGGAAGAAGGGCATCACCGTGACCTTCGAGTCGGCGGTGGAAGGGCAGAAGCCGGCACTGGAGTCGGGGACCTGGGACCGCGTGCTGGTCGCGGTCGGCCGCACGCCGAACGGGAAGAAGCTCGACGCGGAGAAGGCGGGGGTCCACGTCAACGAGCGCGGCTTCATCCCGGTGGACGCGCAGATGCGCACCAACGTGCCGCACATCTTCGCCATCGGCGACATCGTCGGCCAGCCCATGCTGGCCCACAAGGCCACGCACGAGGGCAAGCTGGCCGCGGAAGTGGCCGCGGGCTGGAAGAAGGAGTGGGTCGCGCGGGTGATCCCGTCGGTGGCCTACACCAGCCCCGAGGTCGCCTGGGTTGGCGTGACCGAGACCGAGGCGAAGGCCAAGGGCCTGAAGGTCGGCGTAGGCAGGTTCCCCTGGGCGGCCAGCGGCCGCGCGATCGGCATCGGCCGCACCGAGGGCTTCACCAAGCTGATCTTCGACGAGGACACCCACCGGGTGATCGGCGCGGGCATCGTCGGCGTGCATGCCGGCGACCTGATCTCCGAGCTGGCCCTGGCGATCGAGATGGGCTGCGAGGCCGCCGACATCGGCCACACCATCCACCCGCATCCCACCCTCGGCGAGACCGTGGCGATGGCGGCCGAGGTCTACGAGGGCACCGTCACCGACCTCTACATCCCGAAGAAGAAGCCCTGAACAGGCATGAAGCCCCGGCGGGCAGGGCCGGGGCTTCCGGGAACGCCGGCCGGGTGACGAGGAGGAGCCCGGCAGGCCCGGCTCAGACCCGCCCGGGGGCAAAAGGTTCCCCGGGCGTCCGGAAACGGAGGACGGACGGCCCGTTGTGCGCTGCACAAGGTTGCCGGGAAAACCGGCCGGCTGCTATACTTTTTCGGCTTTTCAGGGCCGTTTCACTGGCCCACTGGCCATTCCAGCAGCGAACCGGGACCAGCGTTTGCACGATCCCATCCAGACCCACCGGCGCACGCTCGTGCGGGCACTGGTGCCGCAGGTTGCGATCGTGGCGCTGGCAGCGGCGATCGCCCTTGTGGCCAAGGGCGGCGCGTGGTCGCTGGGGGTACTGGCCGGGGGCGGCGCCGTCGCCGCCGGGAGCTGGGTGTCCGCCCGCATTGGCCTGGGCGGGGGCGTGGCTCCGGGGGCGGTGGCGCTGGCGCGCATCCTGGCCGGCATGCTGGCGAAGTGGATCGTGGTCGCCGGCGTGCTGGTGGCGGCCGTGGCCGTGGCCGGGCTGCCGCCGGTGGCGGTGCTGCTCGGCGCACTGGCGGCGCTGGCGGCCTGGAGCGTGGCGCTGGCAAGGCGTTGATCCCGAAGGCAGTCACAAACGAAGACGAGTCGAGACATGGCGGGCGAGTCGGAACTGACCCCAACCAGCTACATCCAGCACCACCTGCACAACCTGACCGCGCAGGTCGGCGAGGGCGGTTTCTTCACCCTGCACGTCGACACCCTGGTCACCTCGGTGCTGATGGGCCTGCTGATGGTGTTCGTGTTCTGGCTGGCCGCGCGCAAGCCGACCGCGGGCGTGCCGGGCAAGTGGCAGGCCTTCGTCGAGATCCTGCTCGAGTTCGTGGACAAGCAGGTCCGCGACACCTACCACGGCAGCAGCAAGCTGGTCACGCCGATCGCGATCACGCTGTTCTTCTGGATCCTGCTGATGAACATGATCAAGTTCATCCCGGCGGATATCATCGCCAGGCCGCTGGAGTGGCTGGGCGTGCCCTACTGGAAGCCGGTGCCGACCGCGGACGTGAACGCGACCCTCGGCATGTCGATCAGCGTGTTCTTCCTGATGCTGTTCTTCGCCCTGCGCGCCAAGGGCATGGGCCACTTCACCAAGGAGTTCCTGACCGCGCCGTTCGGCAAGTGGATGATGCCGTTCAACCTCATCCTCAACACCGTCGAATGGCTGAGCAAGCCGATCTCGCTGGCGATGCGACTGTTCGGCAACATGTTCGGCGGCGAGATCGTGTTCCTGCTGATCTGGGTGCTCGGCGGCGCGGGCCTGCTGGGCATGCTCGGCGGCGCCGCGTTCGGCCTGGGCTGGATGATCTTCCATCTGCTGGTGATCCCGCTGCAGGCGTTCATCTTCATGATGCTGTCGGTCGTCTACCTCAGCCTGTCCGAGGACTCGCACTGAGCCGCGGCCGCGTCCAAACCCGTTTCAATCCACCCAACCTTTGCTGCAACCAGTTCCGGAGAAAACCATGGAAACTTTGACCGCCCTTGCTTCCGTCCAGGCCTCGACCGTCCTGGCCATCGGCATCATGATCGGCCTGGCCGCGCTCGGCGCCGGTCTGGGTCTGGCCATCATGGCCGGCAAGTTCCTCGAGTCCGCCGCGCGTCAGCCGGAGCTGATCCCGGTGCTGCAGGTCCGCATGTTCATCACCGCCGGCCTGATCGACGCCGCGTTCATCATCTCGGTGGCCGTCGGCCTGCTGTTCGCCTTCGCCAGCCCGTTCCTGGTCGGCGGCCTGGCCCCGTAACTGCCGGTCCGTCCAAAGGCGTCGCCGGCGGGGCCTCGAAATTCCCGCCGGCGTCATGTGGGCAGCCCGGCCGTGAAGGCCGCGGCGCCCTGAGCACAGGCAGAGCGCACCCATGAGCATCAATCTGACCCTTTTGGCCCAGGCGCTGGCGTTCGCCATCCTGATCTGGCTGATCGCCACCAAGGTCTGGCCACCGCTGCTGAAGGCGATCGAGGAGCGGCAGCAGAAGATCGCCGAGGGCCTGGCGGCCGCCGACAACGCGCAGCGGAGCCTGGCCCAGGCCGAGGAAAAGGTCGCGGAGGAGCTGAAGGCAGCGCGCGCCAAGGCCAACGAGATCATCGAGCAGGCGCACCAGCGCGCGAACCAGATCGTCGAGGCCGCCAAGGCCGAGGCGATCGCCGAGGCCGCGCGCCAGAAGGCCCTGGCCGAGAGCGAGATCGCCGCGGCGACCAACCGCGCGCGCGAGGAGCTGCGCCGGCAGGTGTCGGCGCTGGCGGTCGCCGGCGCCGAGAAGCTGCTGCGCCGCGAGATCGACGCCAGCGCGCACAAGGCGCTGCTGGAAGAGCTGGCTTCGGAGATCTGACCGATGTCGCAGGCCCTCACGCTCGCCCGTCCCTATGCCCGCGCCGCCTTCGGCCTGGCGCGTGACGCCGGCGCGCTCCCCCAGTGGTCGGCCGCGCTGGGCTTCGCCGCCCGCGTCGCCGCCGACCCGGTGGTGGCGCACCTGCTCCACGACCCGAGGCTGCAGCGCACCGACGCGGTCGAACTGCTGCTGCCCCCGGACGGCGCCGGCGGCGAGGCCTTCCGCGACTTCCTGGCGCTGCTGGCGGACAACCGCCGCCTGCAGTTGCTGCCGGAGATCGCCGGGCTGTACGAGGAGCTGCGCGCCGACGCCGAGCGCATCGTCAAGGCGAAGGTGACCGCGGCCAAGGAGCTGTCCGGGGACGAGCTCGAAAGCATCCGCGCGGCGCTGAAGCGTCGTTTCGGGCGCGAGGTCGAGATCGAGGCGGCGGTCGACGAGAGCCTGATCGGCGGCGCGGTGATCGCCGCCGGCGACGTGGTCATCGACGGCTCGCTGCGCGGCAAGCTCTCGCGCCTGCAGAACACGCTGACGCACTGATCCAAGGTAATCCCGGGCGGGCCTGGCCCGCCGAACGATGACGGGCCGGGGCCCGCCCTACAGGAAACCAACATGGCAACCACGCAACTCAACCCGTCCGAAATCAGCGAGCTGATCAAGAACCGCATCGAGAAGGCCAAGCTCGGTGCGGAGGCCCGCAACGAAGGCACGGTGACCTCGGTCTCCGACGGCATCGTGCGCATCTTCGGCCTGGCCGACGTGATGCAGGGCGAGATGATCGAGCTGCCGGGCAACACCTTCGCGCTGGCGCTGAACCTGGAGCGTGACTCGGTGGGCGCCGTGGTGCTCGGCGACTACGAGCACCTGCGCGAAGGCGACGTGGCCAGGACCACCGGCCGCATCCTCGAGGTGCCGGTCGGCCCCGAACTGCTGGGCCGCGTGGTCAACGCCCTGGGCGAACCGATCGACGGCAAGGGCCCGATCAACGCCAGGCTGACCGCGCCGGTGGAGCGCGTCGCCCCGGGCGTGATCTGGCGCAAGAGCGTGTCGCAGCCGGTGCAGACCGGCTACAAGTCGGTCGACGCGATGACCCCGATCGGCCGCGGCCAGCGCGAGCTGATCATCGGCGACCGCCAGACCGGCAAGACCGCGATGGCGATCGACACGGTGATCAACCAGAAGGGCACCGGGATCAAGTGCATCTACGTGGCGATCGGCCAGAAGGCCTCGACCGTGGCCAGCATCGTGCGCAAGCTCGAGGAGCACGGCGCGATGGAGCACACCATCGTGGTCGCCGCCACCGCCTCCGAGTCGGCCGCGATGCAGTATATCGCCGCCTACTCCGGCTGCGCCATGGGCGAGTACTTCATGGACCGCGGCGAGGACGCTCTGATCGTCTACGACGACCTGTCCAAGCAGGCCGTGGCCTACCGCCAGATCTCGCTGCTGCTGCGCCGCCCGCCGGGCCGCGAGGCGTACCCGGGTGACGTGTTCTACCTGCATTCGCGCCTGCTCGAGCGCGCCGCGCGCGTCAACGAGGCCTACGTCGAGAAGTTCACCAACGGCGAGGTCAAGGGCAGGACCGGCTCGCTGACCGCGCTGCCGATCATCGAGACCCAGGCCGGCGACGTGTCCGCGTTCGTGCCGACCAACGTGATCTCGATCACCGACGGCCAGATCTTCCTCGAGACCGACCTGTTCAACGCCGGCATCCGCCCGGCCGTGAACGCCGGCATCTCGGTGTCGCGCGTGGGTGGCGCGGCGCAGACCAAGATCATGAAGAAGCTGTCGGGCGGCATCCGCATCGCGCTGGCGCAGTACCGCGAGCTGGCGGCGTTCGCCCAGTTCGCCTCCGACCTGGACGAGGCGACCCGCAAGCAGCTCGAACGCGGCCAGCGCGTGACCGAGCTGATGAAGCAGAAGCAGTACGCGCCGATGCCGGTCGCGTTCCAGGCGCTGTCGATCTACGCCGTGGACAACGGCTACCTCGACGACGTGCCGGTCAACAAGGTGCTGGCGTTCGAGGAGGCGCTGCACGCGCACTTCGCCAACACCCGGACCGCGCTGGTCGAGAAGATCAACGCCACCGGCGACTGGAACGACGAGATCGAGGCCGCCTTCCGCGAAGGCATCGAGGAGTTCAAGAAGACCGGCACCTGGTGACGCAGGCTGGCGCGGGACGGACCAGGTCCCGCGCCACGGGGCGCCCCCACAGGCAACGGGAGACGAGACGAGATGGCAGGCGGCAGGGAAATCAGGACCAAGATCAAGAGCGTGCAGAACACCCGCAAGGTGACGCGCGCGCTGGAGATGGTCTCGGCCTCGAAGATCCGCAGGGCGCAGGACCGGATGAAGGCCTCGCGCCCGTACGCGCGCGCGATGCGCCAGGTGATCGGCCACCTCGCCCAGGCCAACTCGGAGTTCCAGCATCCGTACCTGGTCGAGCGCAAGGACATCCGCCGCGTCGGCTACATCGTCGTGTCTTCGGACCGCGGCCTGGCCGGCGGCCTGAACAACAACCTGTTCCGCAAGCTGCTCGGCGAGATCCGGCAGTGGCAGGAGAAGGGCGTCGAGGTTGACGTGGTCACCATCGGCCAGAAGGCCACGGTGTTCTTCCGCCGGATCCGGGTCAACATGCCGGCTTCGGTGACCCACCTGGGCGACACGCCGCACGTCGAGCAGCTGATCGGCGTGATCAAGGTGATGCTGGATGCCTACGACGCCGGCACGGTCGACCGCGTGTTCCTTTGCTACAACAGCTTCATCAACACCATGACCCAGCGGCCGACCGTGGACCAGTTGCTGCCGCTGCCGCCGTCGGAGACCGCGGTCTCCCGCCACGACTGGGACTACATCTACGAACCCGATGCCGCGACCGTGCTGGAGCACGTGCTGACGCGCTACGTCGAGTCGCTGGTGTACCAGGCGGTGATGGAGAACGTGGCCTCCGAGCACGCGGCGCGCATGGTGGCGATGAAGGCGGCCAGCGACAACGCGAGCAAGCTGATCGAAACCCTGCAGCTGGCATACAACAAGCAGCGCCAGGCGGCGATCACCCAGGAGATTTCGGAAATCGTCGGCGGCGCCTCGGCGGTCTGAGTAACCGGGTAGGAGCGGCTGCGGCCGCGACCTGCACCGCGCCGGTGGCGCTCCTACAGCAAGCAGATTTGGAGTTCAGAGGAAACCAACCATGAGTCAGGGCAAGATCGTTCAGATCATCGGCGCCGTCGTCGACGTCGAGTTCCCGCGCGCGGAAGTGCCGAAGGTGTACGACGCGCTCAAGGTGCAGGGCACCGACATCACGCTCGAAGTGCAGCAGCAGCTCGGCGACGGCGTGGTGCGCACGATCGCGCTCGGCTCGACCGACGGCCTCAAGCGCGGCCTCGTGGCCGTGAACACCGGCCGCGCGATCTCGGTGCCGGTCGGCGCCGGCACGCTGGGCCGCATCATGGACGTGCTCGGCAACCCGATCGACGAGGCCGGCCCGATCAAGTCCGACGTCCAGTGGGAGATCCACCGCCCGGCCCCGAGCTACGAGGACCAGGCCGCGACCACCGAGCTGCTGGAAACCGGCATCAAGGTGATCGACCTGATGTGCCCGTTCGCCAAGGGCGGCAAGGTCGGCCTGTTCGGCGGCGCCGGCGTCGGCAAGACCGTCAACATGATGGAACTGATCAACAACATCGCCAAGGCGCACTCGGGCCTGTCGGTGTTCGCTGGCGTGGGCGAGCGTACCCGCGAGGGCAACGACTTCTACCACGAGATGATCGAGTCCGGCGTGGTCAGCCGCGAGAAGCCGGAGCAGTCGAAGGTGGCGATGGTGTACGGCCAGATGAACGAGCCGCCGGGCAACCGCCTGCGCGTGGCGCTGACCGGCCTGACCATGGCCGAGTACTTCCGCGACGAGCGCGACCCGGCGACCGGCAAGGGCCGCGACGTGCTGCTGTTCATCGACAACATCTACCGCTACACACTGGCCGGTACCGAGGTGTCGGCGCTGCTGGGCCGCATGCCGTCGGCGGTGGGCTACCAGCCGACCCTGGCCGAGGAGATGGGTGTGCTGCAGGAGCGCATCACCTCGACCAAGATCGGCTCGATCACCTCGATCCAGGCCGTGTACGTGCCCGCGGACGACCTGACCGACCCGTCGCCGGCCACGACCTTCGCCCACCTGGACGCCACCGTGGTGCTGTCGCGCCAGATCGCGGCGCTGGGCATCTACCCGGCGGTGGACCCGCTGGACTCCACCAGCCGCCAGCTGGACCCGAACATCATCGGGCAGGAGCACTACGAGACCGCGCGCCGCGTGCAGGCCACCCTGCAGCGCTACAAGGAGCTGAAGGACATCATCGCGATCCTCGGCATGGACGAGCTGTCCGAGGAGGACAAGCTGGCCGTGGCCCGCGCGCGCAAGATCGAGCGCTTCTTCAGCCAGCCGTTCCACGTCGCCGAGGTGTTCACCGGCCAGCCGGGCAAGTACGTCCCGCTCAAGGAGACCATCCGCGGCTTCAAGGGCATCGTCGACGGCGAGTACGACCACCTGCCGGAGCAGGCCTTCTACATGGTCGGCACCATCGACGAGGCGGTCGAGAAGGCGAAGAAGCTCGCGGCCTGACCGCGGCCTGAGCCTGGAGCAGGGCGGGCCCCGGCCCGCCCCCGGTGACAAAGCCAACGGCGGGCCCCGGGCCCGCCACACGGAAACCGAGACATGGCATCCACCATCCGTTGCGACATCGTCAGCGCCGAGGCCGAGATCTTCCACGGCGAGGCCACGTTCGTGGTCGCCACCGGCGAGATGGGCGAACTCGGCATTGCGCCGCGCCACGCGCCGCTGATCACCCGGCTCAAGCCGGGCAAGGTCGTGGTGACGCTGCCGGACGGCAGCCAGCTGGACTTCGCCATCTCCGGCGGCATCCTCGAGGTGCAGCCGCAGGTCGTGACCGTGCTGGCCGACACCGCGATCCGCGCCGAGGAGATCGACGAGGCCGCGGTGCGCAAGGCCAAGGAGGAAGCCGAGCGCGTGCTCGCCGGGCGCGACACCACGATGGACGTGGCCGAGGCGCAGAAGAGGCTGGCCGAGTCGCTGGCGCAGCTGCAGGCGCTGGAGCGCCTGCGCCGCAACCTCAAGCACTGACGCGCCCCGCTCCCGCGTACGGCATGATCGGACGCCGGCCCCGTGCCGGCGTTCTTTTTTTGCGCGAAGGCCGGCGCGAGGCTTGCGCCATGGCGGCCCGTGCGCGTACGGTCGCCGGCGGAGGAGACGGAAGGAGCACGCATGGCACGGTTCGCGGCAACGGTGTTCGGGCTGGCAATGCTGGCGCTGGGCCTCCCGGGGCCGGCGCAAGCGGATGGCGCGGACGCATCCACGCGCCCGCGTGCCCGTGACGCGGGCGTCGTCATCGGCACCCTGCCGACCGGCCCGCGCAATGCGATCGTGGACGTCGAGGGCGTGGCGGTCGGCCACGTCACCCTCGATCCGGGCGACGGCAGCATCCGCACCGGCGTCACCGCGATCCTGCCGCATGGCGGCGACCTGTTCCGCGAGCGCGTGCCGGCCGCGATCCATGTCGCCAACGGGTTCGGCAAGCTGCTCGGCGCCACCCAGGTGCAGGAGCTGGGCGAACTGGAGACCCCGATCCTGCTCACCGGGACGCTTGGGGTGTGGCGCGCGGCCGACGCCATGGTCGGCTGGCTGCTGTCGCGGCCGGGCATGGAGGAGGTGCGCTCGATCAACCCGGTGGTCGGCGAGACCAACGACGGCTTCCTCAGCGACATCCGCGCGCGCCCGCTGCGCCCGGAGCACGTGGTGCGGGCACTGGAGTCGGCCTCGACGGAGGACGTGTCCGAGGGTGCGGTCGGCGCCGGTGCCGGTACCGTGGCCTTCGGCTGGAAAGGCGGCATCGGCACCAGTTCGCGTGTGGTGCAGGCGGCCGGCAGGCGCTACACGGTCGGCGTGCTGGTGCAGAGCAACTTCGGCGGCGACCTGGTCATCGCCGGCGTGCCCGTTGGGCGCCACCTGCCGGATCCGGCGGAGGTTGCCGCGGAAGCCGGGGCGCCGCCCGCGGATGGCGACGGCAGCATCATGATCGTGGTCGCCACCGACGCGCCGCTGGACGCGCGCCAGTTGCGCCGCCTCGCCGTGCGTGCCGTGTCCGGGCTGGCCCGTACCGGTGCATCCATGTCGAACGGCTCGGGGGACTACGTGATCGCGTTCTCCACCGCGAGGGAGAGCCGGCGCGGCACCGCGGCGGCGGTCGAGGCGCCCGCCACCCTCGCCAACGACGCCATGACCCCGCTGTTCGTGGCGGTGGCCGAGGCCACCGAGGAGGCGATCGTCAATTCGCTGTTCCGCGCGGTCACGGTCCGGGGCCACCGCGGCATCGTGCCGGCGTTGTCGCTGGAGCGGGTCCTGCCGCTGCTGGGTCAGTCGCGGTAGACCCAGTGCCGCGAGACGAGGAAGCCGACGACGGACAGCGCCAGTTCGACCAGCGGCTTCGCCAGCCAGGCCAGGTGCAGGCCGAGGTTCGCGGCGGTCCAGCCGACCAGCAGGGTGCTGGCCACGGTCAGCGCCGTCCACATCAGCGCAAAGCGCAGGAACCGGCGCCAGCCGAGCCGGGTCCCGCTGCCGTCGGAGAAGGTGAAGCGGCCGTTGAGCCAGAAGCCCAGCAGCGCGCCGGACACGCGGCCGGCGAGGTTGCCCCGGGACGCCGGCATGCCCAGCCAGGTCGTGGCCACGAACACGGCCCAGTCCAGCAGCAGCTGGAGCAGTCCGAACAACACGTAATGGCTGCCCTGCCGCAGCAGGGGAGGCATCCGTCGCGGGATATGCATCGCGCCATGATACGGGCCGCGGCCTGCCCTCGCGGCGTCCGCGACCGTGCCCGGATGCCGTTGCTACCATGGACGCACCGGCGCTGGAGGCGCCACAGAGGCTGGTTCCCGCATGAATCCGTTGCACGTCGTGATCCTCGCCGCGGGCGAGGGCAAGCGCATGAAGTCCGCGGTTCCCAAGGTCCTGCAGCGCATCGCCGGCAGGCCGATGCTGGCGCACGTGATCGCCACGGCGCGCGAGCTGGGGCCCGAGCGGATCCACGTGGTCTACGGCCACGGCGGCGACCAGGTCCGCGCCGCGTTCGCCGGCGAGGCCGACCTCAACTGGGTCGAACAGGCGCGGCAGCTGGGCACCGGCCATGCCGTGCAGCAGGCGATGCCGGACGTGCCGGATGGCGCGCGCGTGCTGGTCATGTATGGCGACGCGCCGCTGTTCCGCGCGGAAACGCTGCGCCGGCTGCTGGCGGCGGAGGGCAGGCTCGCGCTGCTGGCCGCCACCCTCGCCAGCCCCACCGGCTACGGCCGGGTCGTACGCGACGCCCAGGGCCGCGTGGCCGGGGTGGTGGAGGAGAAGGACGCCAGCGAGGAGCAGCGCGCCATCCACCTGGTCAACACCGGCGTGATCGCCGCGGACGCCAACGCGCTGCGCAGCTGGCTGTCGCGGCTGTCGAACGACAACGCCCAGGGCGAGTACTACCTGACCGATGTCGCAGCGATGGCGGCGGAGGATTTCACGCCCGCGGAGATCGTCGAGGTGGACGACCCGGAGGAAACCGAGGGCGCGAACGATCCCTGGCAGCTCGCCAGGCTCGAAAGGGTCTTCCAGCGGCGCGCGGTCCGCGCGCTGTGCCTGCAGGGGGCGCGCGTCGCCGACCCGGCACGGGTGGACATCCGCGGCGAGGTGACCGTGGGGCGCGACGTCGAGATCGACGTGGACGTGGTGTTCGAGGGCAGGGTGGTGCTCGGCGACGGCGTGCGCATCGGCCCGTTCTGCCGCATCCGCGACGCGGTGCTCGCGGCCGGCACCGAGGTCCGCGCGCACTGCGACATCGAGGGCGCGCGCACCGAGGGCGCGGCCCTGATCGGCCCGTTCGCGCGCCTGCGCCCGGGCACGGTGCTGGCCGACGGCGTGCACATCGGCAACTTCGTCGAGGCGAAGAACACCACCATGGGCGCCGGCAGCAAGGCCAACCACCTCAGCTACCTCGGCGATGCCGTGATCGGCGCGAAGGTGAACATCGGCGCCGGCACCATCACCTGCAACTATGACGGCGTTAACAAGTCGAGGACGGTGATCGGCGATGGCGCCTTCATCGGCTCGAACTCCGCGCTGGTGGCACCGGTGGAGATCGGCGAGGACGCGACCATCGGCGCCGGTTCGGTGATCGGCAAGAACGCGCCGGCCGGCAAGCTCACCGTCGCGCGCGCGAAGCAGGTGACGGTGGAAGGCTGGACGCGGCCGGGGAAGAAGCAGGATTGACCTGGCGGCCGCCCGGCCGGGTCATGCCTGGGCGGGCAGCACCAGCGACACGCTCAATCCGCCGCCCTCGCGGTTGGCCAGGGCGATGCGGCCGCCGTGCGCCTCGGCGATCTCGCGGGTCAGCGCAAGGCCCAGCCCGGTGCCGCTGCGCTTGGTGGAATAGAACGGCAGCAGCGCGTTCGACAGCACCGCCTCGTTCATGCCGGGGCCGCGATCCAGCACGTCGACGCGCCAGCCTTCGCCGGTGCGTCGCACCGCGAGCGATACGGTGCCCGGCGCGGTGCCGGACTCGTGCGCGTTCTTGAGCAGGTTGAGCAGGGCCTGCTCCAGCTGCGCCGGATCGGCGTGGATGATGCCGTCGGGCAGGGGGCCCTCGACCGAGAACTCCACCTGCGCGCGCAGCTTGCCGACGAAATCGTGCCAGTGCAGCGGCTCGGTGCGCGGCGCGGGCAGCTTGGCGAAGCGCGCGTAGTCGCGCAGGAACCGTTCCAGGTGGCGGGCGCGCTCCTCGATCGTGGACAGGACCACGGGCAGGTGGTCGTGCTGGCCGCGGCGCAGCAGCTCTCCGCCGGAATGGGCGAGCGAGGCGATCGGTGCCAGCGAGTTGTTCAGCTCGTGGCTGATCACGCGGATGATCTTCTTCCAGGTCTGCACCTCCTGCCGGCGCAGCTCCACGGTCATCCGCCGCAGCAGCACCAGCTCGTGGTTGCGCCCGTTGAGCCGGAACACGCGGCGCGAGAGGTGCCAGATGTCCTCCTGGCCGTCGTCGCCGACGGTGAACATGCCGTCGCCGCCAACGGCGAAGGCCTCGCGCATCGACGGCGGCACCGCCTCCAGCAGTTCGTCCAGCGGGCGGCCCTCCAGTCTGCGCCCATCGCCGATGGTCCTGCGTGCGGCGAGGTTGGCCAGCACCACGCGCCGGCCCGGGTCCAGCAGCACGATCGCGACCGGCGTGTTCTGGACCATGGTGTCGAGCAGCAGTTCGCGCTGGACCAGCGTGTTGCGCTGCTCGCGCAGCACGTTGCCCAGCTCGTTGTGGGCGGCGACCAGCTCGAGCACGTCCGAGTAGCGGCCTCAGCTGATGCCGAAGCTGAAGTCGCCGTCACGGTAGCCGGCGACCGTGCCCGCCAGCGCCCGGAACAGGGCGCGCAACGGCACGAAGGTGCGCCACACGGCCACGGCCAGCATGCCGCCGACCATGAGCGCGGCGCAGGCCGCGGCCGTCCAGACAGGCAGCCACCCGGCCAGCAGCGCGGTGGCCGCGGCCGCCGCGGCGGTGCCGGCCGCGACCAGCGCGACCATGCGGATTGCCAGCGGCAGCATGCGGAGGATGCGCATCGCCGTTCAGTCGCGCGGTATGCCGTAGCGCTCGAGGCGCCGGTAGAGCGCCTGCCGCGACAGGCCGAGCTCGGCGGCGGCACGCGCCAGCACGCCGTTGCAGCGTTCCAGCGCGGCCTCGATCGCGGCCCGGTCCGGCTCGTCGGCATGCGCCGGCGCGGGGTGCGTGGTCGCGGGCTGCAGGCCCAGCGCGTCGGCCTCGATGCGGTCGCCGGACAGCAGCGCCGCGCGTTGCACCGCGTTGCGCAGCTCGCGCACGTTGCCCGGCCACGGATGGCGCAGCAGGGCCCGCTCCGCAGCCTCGGAGAAATACCTGCCTTCGGGCAGGAAATGCCGCGCCAGCGGGAGGATGTCGCGCGGGCGCCGTGCCAGCGGGGGCAGCGCGATTTCGATGCCGTTGAGGCGATAGTAGAGGTCCTCGCGGAACCGTCCGTCGGCGATCATCGCGGCGAGGTCGGCGTTGGTGGCGCTGACCACGCGCACGCGCACGCTGCGTTCCTGGGTGGCGCCCAGGCGCTGGAAACGCCCGCTCTCGAGCACCCGCAGCAGCTTGACCTGGCCGGCCGGCGGCAGGGTGCCGATCTCGTCCAGGAACAGGGTGCCGCCATCGGCGGCTTCGAACTTGCCGATGCGGGCCTTGTTGCCGGCGCCGGTGTAGGCGCCCGGTTCGGCGCCGAACAGTTCGGCCTCGATCAGTTCGCTCGGCAGCGCACCGCAGTTCACCGCCACGAACGGCCCCGACTTCACCGCCGAGTTGTAGTGGATGATCTCGGCGTACTTCTCCTTGCCCGCGCCGTTGGGGCCGGTGACCAGCACCGGCAGCTCCGAGCGCGCGACCTGCAACGCCAGCCGCAGCGTCGCCTCGCTCGCGGGGTCGGCATAGACCAGCCCGCGCAGGTCGTGGCCGGCCTCCAGTGCGCTGCGCCGGCGGCGTTCCTCGGCGTCGCGGCGGCTCAGCTCCTGCCTGGCCTCGGCCAGCTCCAGCAGGTTGTTCACGCTGGCCAGCAGCTTGTGGTCGTCCCAGGGTTTGCCGATGTAGTCGGCGGCGCCGGCCCTGACCAGGTCCACCGCGGTTTCCAGCCGCGTCCATGCCGTCAGCAGGATCACGGGCATGTCCGGATGCTGCGCGCGGATCCGCCGGAACAGCGCCACGCCCTCGTCTCCGGACGTGGTGTCGGCGCGGAAGTTCATGTCCTGGATGACCAGGTCGATCCCGCCCTGGCGCAGCCGTTCCAGCCCCGTCTCGGGCGAGTCCGCGTGCACGGTCGCGATGTCGTGCAGCGAGAACAGCACCTCGAGCGCGGTGGCGACCGTGGGGTTGTCGTCGATGACGAGGATGGTGGGCATCGGTGGCCTTGCGGTGGAGGGACAGCCGCTATCGTACGTCCGCGGCAGTGGCGGCGGTGGACGCGGGCGGTGCCGCGTCCACGCGCGGTCACACGCTCCGGGTCGCGGTCGCCGGGGGCACCGCGGCGGCGCGCCGGGCAGGCCCGTAGACCGCCGCCTGGCCGAGCAGCCACAGCGCCAGCGCGCCGGCCGGCAGGTAGTACAGCGGCAGGCGCGGCATCTCGTAGCGGCCCATCAGCAGCTGGTTGATGCCGTAGGCGGCGAGCATGCCGACGACGATGCCGATCGTGGTCAGCAGGAAGTTCTCGGTCTGGAAATAGCGCAGGATCTGGGCCCGGGTCGCGCCCAGCGCGCGGCGGATGCCGATCTGCTTGGTCCGTTGCTGGACCCAGAAGCTGGCCAGTCCGACGATGCCCAGCGCGGTCACCAGCAGCAACGCCACGCAGACCACGCCAAGCAGCCAGGCCATGGAGCGCGCCTGCCGGTAGTAGCGGCTGCGCAGTTCCTCGAGGGTGGTGGTGCCTTCCTCCAGGATGATGCGGGTGGGCCCGTTGCCGCGCAGCGCCTTGCTCGCGGCCTCGATCACCTCGGCGCGGCGCTCGGGCGAGGTGCGCAGCACGTAGTTGCCGCCCAGCGAGTACGGGACCCGGATCGGGAACACCATCGCGTACTCGCGCTGCTCGGGGCCGCCGACGGCGTTCGGCCGCACCAGATGCTCGATCACGCCGATCACCCGGGTGGGCGCATCGCCCCAGCTGTAGAACACCTTGCCGAGGGGGTCCTCGCCGGGAAACAGCCGCTCGGCCAGCGCGCGGGTGATCAGGGCGGCGGGCACGGTCGCCTCGGAGTCGGGCTGGTTGAACGCGGAGAAGTCGATGTATTCGTCCGGCAGGAAACCGCGGCCCGCGACGATCCGCACGCCGAACGTGTCCACGAACTGCTCGTCGGCCATGTAGACGGTGGCGTTCGCGGTCGGGCGTTCCTGCGCCGGATCGAGGTTGATGCCGCTGTTCCAGGAAGAGTTCCCGTACGGCACCTGGTTGACGACGGTGGCCGCGGCGACGCCGGGCAGGCCGCGCAGCATGGCCAGGTCGCTGCGGGTCTGCGCGACCTCGTTGGGATCGTTGCCGATGCCGGTGATCTGGATCCGCACCAGTTCCTTCTCGGCGAGGCCGCTCGGCATGCGCACCTGGGTGATGCGCTGGCCGATCATGAACAGGGCGTTGCAGATGATCGCGCAGGTCAGGGCGATCTCGAGCACGATCAGCGTGGCCGCGGTCTTGTGCCGCAGCAGGGTGGAAAGGATGGGGCGCAGTTCCATGGGGCCTCCGGATTGCGTCCACGCCTCCCGGGGGAGGCACGGGGGATTCATTGCGACTTGAGCTGGACCGCGGGCGTGACCTGCATCGCGCGCCAGGCCGGGAGCAGGCCGGCGAGCAGGCTGGCGACGATGGCGATGGCGAAGGTGGCCAGCAGCATCGTCATGTCGAGGCGGGCGAGTTCGGCGTAGCCGGTTGGCTGCTGGCGCACGCCCCACAGGCCGAGCAGGGCCAGCCCCAGGCCGAGCACGCCGCCGGCCAAGCCGACCACGCCAGCCTCGACCAGGAACTGCCTGAAGATCTCCAGGCGCGATGCGCCCAGCGCGCGGCGCACGCCGATCTCGCCGCTGCGGCGCATGAACTTGGCCAGCAGCAGGCCGACCGTGTTGAGCATGCACACCAGCAGGAAGCCGAAGCCGAGCCAGAGCTGCATCACCACGTCCCTCGGCACCACCCGGTTGAATTCCAGCAGTTCCATCACGTTGCGCAGGCGCACGTTGGCAGGGCGCTCGAACCGGCCTGCCGCGCGCTGCTGTTCGGAGTAGCTGACGAGGTAGTCGCGGTAGGCGGCGGCCTGGTCCGGGGACTCCAGCTCGACCCAGTACTGGATCCAGGTGCAGGGTGCGTTGGGCCCGGTCTGGTCGCCGTTGCTGTTGCCCCAGCAGTCCATGCTGCCGTTGCGGCCCATGCCCAGGCCGATCGCGGTGCTGAACGGGACGAACACCTCGTCGCGCTCGCCGAACCGGTCCAGCGTCATGTCGTAGAAGCGCGGGGACGGGGCCCATTCGCCGGTCACGCCGACCACGGTGAAGTCGGCCTGGTCGAGGCGCACGGTGCGGCCGACGGCGTTCGCGTCGCCGAACACGCGCTCGGCCATCGCCTTCGACATGACCACGACGCGCGCCTGGGCCTCGTCGTCCGCGGCGCTCCAGCCGCCGCCATGCAGGAACGGCACGTCGAACATGGCGAAGAAATCGGCGCTGGTGTAGCGCGCCGAGGTCAGGAACGGCGGGATGTCCGCCCGCTCCGGGGTGATCGCGAACGCGCCGCCGGTCATCATCGCCTGGCGCAGGCCCCGCTTCCCGCGCAGCAGCGCCTCGGAGTCGTAGCGGGTCATCTGCAGCGGCGGTTCATCGCCGGGCGTGTAGCCACGGCCGTTGACCGGGTCGAGCTGGACGTAGAACAGGCGATCGCTCTTCTGGGGGATCGGGTCGCCGGAAAGCACGCGGAACACGGTCAGCGTGGTCATGCACGCGCCGATGCCGAGCGCGATGGCCAGCACCATCAGTGCCGTGAGCATCCGGTTGCGCCTGAAACTGCGCAGGGCGAGTCTGAGGTAGTAGGCGAACATGGGGGTCTCCCGGTCGGGATGGGCGCGGCGTCAGGCGTGTTCGGCCCGCGGTGCGGCGTCCGCGGCCAGGTCGGTGGCCATGCCGTCCACGATGTGCACGTTGCGCTGCGCGCGTGCGGCCAGCTCGGGGTCGTGGGTGACCATCACGATGGTGGTGCCGCGGGCGTTGATCTCCTCCAGCAGTTGCATCACGCTGCGCGCCATCTGCGAGTCGAGGTTGCCGGTGGGCTCGTCGGCGAGCAGCAGGCGCGGGGAGCCGGCGAGCGCGCGGGCGATCGCGGCGCGCTGCTGCTGGCCGCCGGACAGCTCGGCCGGGTAGTGCTTCATGCGCGAGCCCAGGCCCACCATCGACAGGGCTTCCTCGATCCGCCTCCGGCGCTCGGCCGCCGGCATGCCGCGGTAGCGCAGCGGCACGTCGCAGTTGTCGAACAGGTTGAGGTCCGGGATCAGGTTGAAGCCCTGGAAGATGAAGCCGATCTTCTCGTTGCGCAGCCGCGAGCGCTGGTTGTCGTCCAGGTCGCGCACGTCGACGCCGTCGAGGTAGTACTCGCCGCCGGTGAAGGTCTCGAGCAGGCCGGCGATGTTGAGGAAGGTGGTCTTGCCGGAGCCCGACGGGCCGGTGACGGCGACGAACTCGCCCTCGCGCACGTGCAGGTCGAGCGAGCGCAGGGCGTGGGTCTCCACCAGTTCGGTGCGGTAGACCTTGGTGATTTGGCGCATGTCCAGCATGGCGGATTCCTTGCAGGGGGATTCGGTGGGTGGGACGTGCGTGCGCCCGCGCGTGGTGCGGGATCGCGGGTTCAGCGGACGGCGAAGCGGGAAGGCAGCGGCGACGGTGCGGCGTAGGCCGCGGTCCTCCGGGCCCGGCGTACCGCGCGGTTGGCGGCGTCCGTGGCCCTGCCGGCCGGCCTTGCGTCGAAGGCGTACAGTTGCCACAGGCGCAGCGGCACGGCGTCGGCGAGCTGCTGCGCGGTCCAGTGCAGGCGTCCGGGGAAGGGTGCGAAGGCGTTCATGGCGTCAGAGTCCTGAAATGCGGACGCGGTCCGCGTTGTCGAACTGGTCGGTGCCGGAGACGACGATGCGCTCGCCCTCCTCCAGGCCGGAGACGATCTCCACGGCCTGCAGGCTGCTGGCGCCGGCCTGGATCGGGCGGCGCACGGCGGTCGAGCCCTCGACCACGTAGGCGAAGCGGCCGCCGAGCTGCTCCAGGAACGGCCCGCGCTCGACCATCAGCACGTTCCGGCGCGTGCCGAGCACGATGCGCACCGACAGGCGCTGGTTCTGGCGCAGGCCCGGCGGCTGCTGGCCCTCGTCGAAGCGCAGGCGCGCCGTGACCTCGCCGTTGACCACTTCCGGCGACACCGCCGAGATCGTCGCGCCGTACTCGCGGCCGCTGCTGGTGATCCGTGCCGGCATGCCGATCGCCAGGTCGCGGGCGAAGCTCTCCGGGACGCGGATCTCGACCTCGAACACGCTCAGGTCGACCACGCTCAGGACCGGCGCGTTGGCCGCGACGTTGGTGCCCTGGGCGACCTGGACCTGGCCGACCTGGCCGTCGAACGGCGCGCGCAGGGTCAGCGCGTCCACCTGCCGGCGCAGCTCGTCCACCAGCGCCTTCTGGCGCGCGGCCAGCAGGCGCTTGTTGCGCGCGTCGATCTCGGCGCCGCGGCCCATCAGGGCGGCGTCCTTGCGCGCGGCGGCCAGGCCGATCTCGGCCTTCCTCAGGCCGTCGAGCGCGCGGTCGTACTCGTTCTTCGAGACCGCGCCGCCCTCGTAGGCGCGCTGGTAGCGCTCGACGTCGCGCTGCGCGGCGGTGTGGTCGATCTGCGCCTGGTCGAGCAGCTTCTGCGCCTCCGAGCGCGTGCGCTGGGCGTCCAGCTGCGCGCGGTCCGCCTCGCCCTGGAGGCTGGCGAGCGTGGACTCCTCCTGCACCAGCCGGCTGCGCAGCTCGGGGCTGTCGATCACGGCCAGCTCCTGGCCCTGCTTCACCGCGTCGCCGGCCACCACCTTGAGCGTCACCGTGCCGGCGGCGATCGCGTACAGGGTGGGGCTGTTGGCGGTGATGACCCGGCCTTCGGCGGACAGGTCGCGCACCAGGTCGCCGCGGGTGACCTTGGCGATGCGCACGCGCGATGCGTCGACCGAGCGGCTGCCGCCGGACCAGGCCGAGGCCAGCCAGACGGCGAGCAGCAGCACGGCCACGGCCGCGCCGCCGATGGCCAGCCAGCGGGTGTGCCGGCGGCGGCGCAGGGCGTGCGCGGGCAGGACGGTGTCCTGGGCGGAAGTGTCGCGGATGCGGGAGCGCTGTTCCATGTCGGAAGGAAGGGATGCCTGTGTGTCCGCCAGGGTTGCATGCAAGCCCCGTGCCAATCACAACCATCTGATCCCAAAGGAAATCCCATGCGGGCGGACTGTCCGGGCGGACGCTCCCGGTGTCCGCCCGGACGCCCGCATCCCGTACACTGCTCAGTCCCTGCAAGGAATCCGGAAAGACATGTGCGGAATCGTCGGCGCCATCGCGGATCGTGACGTGGTCCCCGTCCTGATCGACGGGCTGAAGCGGCTGGAATACCGGGGCTACGATTCGGCCGGGCTCGCGGTGGTGGACGGTGGCGACGTGCGCCGCGTGCGCCGCACCGGCCGGGTCCTGGAGATGGAAGCCGCGGCCGTCGCCGAGGGCATGAGCGCGACGCTCGGCATCGGCCACACCCGCTGGGCCACCCACGGTGGGGTCACCGAGGCCAACGCGCACCCGCACATCAGCCACGGCGTGGCCCTGGTGCACAACGGCATCATCGAGAACCACGAGGAGCAGCGCGCGCGGTTGCTGGCACTGGGCTATGCCTTCGAGTCGCAGACCGACACCGAGGTCATCGCCCACCTGATCCACTACTACCTGACCCGGGGCGACGACCTGCTCGGCGCGCTGCAGCGCGCGGTCAGGGAGCTGCACGGCGCCTACGCGCTGGCGGTGATCAGCCGCAAGGAGCCCGACCGCATGGTGGTGGCGCGCATGGGCTGCCCGCTGCTGGTGGGCCTGGGCGAGGGCGAGAACTTCGTCGCCTCGGACGTCTCGGCGATCGTGCAGTCCACGCGCCGGGTGATCTACCTCGAGGAGGGGGACACCGCCGAAATCACGCGCGACGCCGTGCGGATCTTCGACGCCGCGGGCAACCCCGTCGACCGCAAGGAGCAGCTGTCGGGCGTGTCGCTGGCCTCGCTCGAGCTGGGGCCGTACCGCCACTTCATGCAGAAGGAGATCCACGAGCAGCCACGCGCGATCAGCGACACGCTGGAGGCGGTGATGGACGCCGGCGGGTTCGAGCCGTCGATGTTCGGCGCCGACGCCGGGGACATCCTGCGCCAGGTCGAGGGCGTGCAGATCATCGCCTGCGGCACCAGCTTCTACGCCGGCTCGGTCGCCCGCTACTGGATCGAGGCGATCAGCGGGCTGCCCTGCAGCGTCGAGATCGCCAGCGAGTACCGCTACCGCAAGGTGACCGCGAACCCGCGCCACCTGGTGGTGACCATCTCGCAGTCGGGCGAGACGCTCGACACGCTGGAGGCGCTCAAGTACGCGAAGTCGCTCGGCCACGAATGGACCCTGTCGATCTGCAACGTGCCCGAGAGCGCGATCCCGCGCGCCAGCCGCCTGGTGTTCTACACCCGCGCCGGGGCCGAGATCGGCGTGGCCTCGACCAAGGCGTTCACGACGCAGCTGGTCGCGCTGTTCGCGCTGGCGGTGGCCCTGGCCAAGCTCAACGGCCGGCTTGGCGTCGACGCGGAGGCCGAGTACATGGAAGCGCTGCGCCGCCTGCCCGGCAGCGTCCAGCACGCACTCAACCTCGAGCCGCAGATCGCTTCCTGGGCCGAGCGCTTCGCGCCCAGGCAGCACGCCCTGTTCCTCGGCCGTGGCGTGCACTACCCGATCGCGATGGAGGGCGCGCTCAAGCTCAAGGAGATCTCCTACATCCACGCCGAGGCATACCCCGCCGGCGAGCTCAAGCACGGCCCGCTGGCACTGGTGGACGCCGACATGCCGGTGGTGGTGATCGCGCCCAACGACAGCCTGCTGGAGAAGGTGAAATCGAACATGCAGGAGGTGCGCGCGCGCGGCGGCGAGCTGTACGTGTTCACAGACGCCGACAGCAACTTCAGCGAATCGGAGGGCGTGCACGTGATCCGCACGCCGCGCCACGTCGGCGTGCTCAGCCCGATCGTGCACACCATCCCGGTGCAGCTGCTGGCCTACCACACCGCGCTGGCACGCGGCACCGACGTGGACAAGCCGCGCAACCTCGCCAAGAGCGTCACGGTCGAGTAGCCCGGCGCGGGCCCCGGGCGCCGGGGGCGGACACGGCTTGCGGCGCGCATGCGCGCGGCGGGATCATGCACGTGCCATGCAGCCGCGCAAGATCATCCACGTGGACATGGACGCGTTCTACGCGTCGGTGGAGCAGCGCGACGACCCGTCGCTGCGCGGCCGGCCGGTGGTGGTGGCGTGGCGCGGCGCGCGCTCGGTGGTGTGCGCGGCCTCCTACGAGGCGCGCAAGTATGGCATCCGCTCGGCGATGCCGGCGCTGCGCGCCGAGCGGCTGTGCCCGCACGCGGTGTTCGTGCCCCCCGACTTCCCCCGCTACCGGGCGGTGTCACGGCAGGTGCGGGAGATCTTCCGCGACTACACCGACCTGGTGGAGCCGCTGTCGCTGGACGAGGCCTACCTCGACGTCAGCGAGCCGAAGCGCGACCTGCCCAGCGCCACCGCGATCGCGCAGGAGATCCGCGGGCGCATCCGCGAAGAGCTCCGGCTGACCGCGTCCGCGGGCGTGGCGCCGAACAAGTTCATCGCCAAGATCGCCTCCGACTGGAACAAGCCCGACGGCCTGTTCGTGGTCAGGCCGTCGCGCGTGGAGGCGTTCCTCACCCCGCTGCCGGTCGGGCGGATCCCCGGCGTCGGCAGGGTGATGCAGGCGAAGCTGGCGGAACTGGGCGTGTCCACGGTGGGCGGGCTGCGGGCGCTGCCGCTGGAACTGCTGCAGCAGCGTTTCGGCAGCTTCGGTGCGACGCTGTACCGGCGTGCGCGCGGCATCGACGAGCGGCCGGTGCAGCCCGACCAGCCGGTGCAGTCGGTCTCGGCCGAGGATACCCTCGAGACCGACCTGCCGCTGGCCGGGCTGGAGCCGCACGTGCGGCGCATGGCGGAGAAGGCGTGGAATGCGGCGCGCAGGACGGAGCGCGTCGGCCGCACCGTGGTGCTCAAGCTCAAGACCGCGCAGTTCCGGGTCCTCACCCGCAGCTTCACGCCGGAGGCACCACCGGACTCGCTGCACGCGTTCACCGGCTACGCGGTGGCATTGCTGTCCCGGGTGCAATTGCCGGACTCCACCCTCTACCGCCTGGTCGGGGTGGGCCTGTCGAACTTCCGGGATCCCGTGGAAGCCGCGCTGCAGCCGGCGCTGTTCGGCCCGGATGCCGCCTGATGCGTGCCCTTGCGCGCGCCGTGCCCGCGGCGCCGGGACGCTACACTTCGCGCTTTTCCGGCGGAAGACTCCATGCGGTTCCCCTATCGCGCGGTCCTGTTCGACCTCGACGGCACCCTGATCGACAGCGCCCACGGCATCGCCGTGGCGGTCAACCGCACGCTGGAGGCGCTGGGCCGTCCCCGCGAGGACGAGGCGGTGGTGCGCGGCTGGATCGGCGACGGCGCGCGCATGCTGCTGCGCCGCGCGCTCGCGCACGCGGGCGCGGAGGTACCGCAAGGGGAAGCGTTCGAACGCGCCTACGCGCTGCTGATGGAGCATTACGCCGGATCGCTGCCGCTGCAGGCGCGGCCGTTCCCCGGCGTGGACGAGGCGCTGCGGTCGCTGCGTGATGCCGGCGCGCGCCTGGCGCTGTGCACCAACAAGCCCGGTCGCTTCATCGCGCCTCTGCTCGACGCGCTGGGCTGGCGGGCGTGCTTCGACGCGGTCGTCGGCGGCGACACCCTGCCCGAGCGCAAGCCCGACCCCCGTCCGCTGCTGCACATCGCCGGGGGCTTCGGGTTCGAAGCCCCGCAATGCCTGATGGTCGGTGACTCGCGCACCGACGCCGAGGCCGCCCATGCCGCAGGGATGCCGCTGGCGCTGGTGGACTATGGCTACCACCGCGGATTCGACCTCCACGCCGCGGGTGCCTGGCGGGTGGTGGGCGACCTGCGGGCGCTGCTGCCGGGCTGAGCGCGGGCACACACAACCCCGGCCCGGCCTCCGCGCAGGGGCCGGTGGCCCGGGCGGTGGACGGGCGCGGCGCGCGGGCGCATCCTCGGGGTCCCCCCGCACGCAACAGGTGACCCATGGCAGACCAGGCGTTCCTGTCCACCCTGCGCGAGCCCGCGCTGCTGCGCGAGGCCAATTGCATCGACGGCCGCTGGCTGGGCATCGAGGGCCCGGCCATCGAGGTGCGCAACCCGGCCAACGGCGTCCTGCTCGGGCGCGTGCCCGCCCTCGGGCGCGAACATGCCGCGCGCGCGGTCGAGGCGGCGCGGCGCGCGCTGCCCGAGTGGCGCGCGCGGACCGCGAAGCAGCGCGCCGCGGTCCTGCGCCGTCTGTACGAGCTGATGATGGCGCACCAGGAGGATCTGGCCCGGATCATGACCGCCGAGCAGGGCAAGCCGCTGGCCGAGGCCCGGGGCGAGATCGCCTACGCGGCCGGTTTCATCGAGTGGTTCGCGGAGGAAGGCAAGCGCGTCTACGGCGAGACGATCCCCGCGCCGTGGCCCGGGCACCGGATCGTCGTGCTGCGCGAGCCGGTCGGCGTGTTCGCCGCGATCACGCCCTGGAATTTCCCTACCGCGATGATCGCGCGCAAGGCCGGTGCCGGCTGGGCCGCCGGCTGCACCGGCGTGATCCGCCCGGCGAGCCAGACCCCGTTCTCGGCCTTGGCGTTCGCCGCGCTCGCCGAGGAGGCGGGCCTGCCGCCCGGCGTGTGCAATGTCATCACCGGGCCGGCCGCGGAGATCGGCGCGGAACTGTGCGCCAACCCGGATGTGCGCAAGCTCTCGTTCACCGGCAGCACCGAGGTGGGCGCGCAGCTGCTGGCGCAATGCGCGCCGGGCATCAAGAAGACCAGCATGGAGCTGGGCGGAAACGCGCCGTTCCTGGTGTTCGAGGACGCCGATCTCGAGGCCGCGGTCCGCGGCGCGGTGGCGTCCAAGTTCCGCAACGCCGGCCAGACCTGCGTGTGCACCAACCGCTTCCTCGTCCACGAGCGGGTCTACGACGAGTTCGCCGGGCGGCTGGCGGAGGCCGTGCGCGGCCTGGTGGTGGGCGACGGCACCCAGGAAGGCGTGACCATCGGCCCGTTGATCGACGAACGGGCCGTGGCCAAGACCCGCGAGCACATCGAGGACGCGGTCGCGCGCGGCGCGCGGGTGCTGGTGGGCGGCCGGCCGCACGCGCTGGGCGGCAACTTCTTCGAGCCGACGGTGCTGGCCGACGTGCCGCGCGAGGCGCGGATCTTCGCCGAGGAAACCTTCGGTCCCGTCGCGCCGCTGTTCCGCTTCCGCGATGAGGACGAGGCGGTGGCCCTGGCCAACGACACCCGGTACGGGCTGGCGGCGTACTTCTACAGCCGCGACCTGGCCCGCGCCGTGCGCGTGGCCGAACGGCTGGAGTACGGCATGGTCGGCATCAACGAGGGCCTGATCTCGACCGAGGTGGCGCCGTTCGGCGGGGTCAAGGCCTCGGGCATCGGGCGGGAGGGCTCGCGCCACGGGATCGAGGAATACCTCGAGCTGAAGTACCTCTGCCTGGGCGGCCTGGACGGCCCGGTGGCCTAGAATCTGGCATCCCCCCAGCCGGCACGGTATCGAGGTCGCGATGACGCCCGAGGAACTGCTTGAGAAGTACGGCCCGCGCGAGGCCATGGAATACGACGTGGTGGTGGTCGGCGCGGGCCCCGGTGGCCTGGCGACGGCGATCCGCCTGAAACAGCTGGCGGCCGAGGCAGGCGGCGAGCTTTCGGTCTGCGTGCTGGAGAAGGGGTCCGAGCCCGGCGCGCACATCCTCTCGGGCGCGATCATGGACCCGAGGGCGCTGGCCGAGCTGTTCCCGGACTGGAAGGAGCGCGGCGCTCCGCTGCGCCAGCCGGTGACCCGCGACGAGTTCCTGTTCCTCGGGCGGGACGGCGCGCGCGCCACCCCGCACTGGCTGCTGCCGGACTGCTTCCGCAACGAGGGCAATTACATCGTCAGCCTTGGCGCCGTGGTGCGCTGGCTGGCGCAGCAGGCCGAGGCGCTGGGCGTGGAGATCTTCCCGGGTTTCCCCGCCGCCGAGGTGCTGTATGACGACAACGGCGCGGTCAAGGGCGTGGCCACCGGCAACATGGGCCTGGACCGCGACGGCCAGCCCACGCCGCAGTTCCAGCTCGGCATGGAACTGCATGCGAAGTACACGATCTTCGCCGAGGGCGCGCGCGGCCACCTCGGCCGCCAGCTGATCGCCAGATACCGGCTCGACGAGGGCCGCGACCCGCAGAGCTACGGCATCGGCATCAAGGAGCTGTGGCAGGCCGACCCCGCGAAGCACCAGCCCGGCCTGGTCGTGCATACCGCCGGCTGGCCGCTGGACGACGACACCTATGGCGGCTCGTTCCTGTACCACGCCGAGGACGGGAAGATCGCTGTCGGCTTCGTGGTCGGCCTCGACTACAGGAACCCCTGGCTGAGCCCGTTCGAGGAATTCCAGCGCTGGAAGACCCACCCGGAAATCCGCAGGCACCTGGAGGGCGGCAAGCGCATCGGCTATGGCGCGCGCGCGATCACCGCCGGTGGCATCCTGTCGTTGCCGAAGACCGTGTTCCCGGGCGGCGCGCTGGTCGGCTGCGAGGCCGGCTTCCTCAACGCCAGCCGGATCAAGGGCAGCCACGCCGCGATCAAGACCGGCATGCTCGCCGCCGAGGCCGCCTTTGCCGCGATCCGCGAGGGCCGCAGCCGGGACGAGCTGGCGGCCTACCCGGAGGCATTCGGGAAGAGCTGGCTGCATGCCGAGCTGCTGCAGTCCAAGAACTTCAAGCAGTGGTTCAAGAAGGGCCGCACCGTCGCCACGCTGATGACCGGCATCGAGCAGTGGCTGCTGCCGAAGCTGGGCATCCGCAACCCGCCGTGGACCCTCCACCGCGACCGGCCGGACCACGCCTGCCTGGAGCCGGCGGAGAGCCAGCCGCGGATCGAGTACCCCAAGCCGGACGGCGTGCTGACCTTCGACCGCCTGAGCTCGGTGTTCCTGTCGAGTACCTACCACGACGAGGACCAGCCCGCGCACCTGACCCTGAAGGACGCCTCGGTGCCGGTCGAGGTGAACCTGAGGAAGTACGCCGGGCCGGAGGCCCGCTACTGCCCGGCGGCGGTGTACGAGTTCGTCGGCGAGCCGGGCAGCGAACGGCTGCAGATCAACTTCGCCAACTGCGTGCACTGCAAGACCTGCGACATCAAGGACCCGACCCAGAACATCGTCTGGGTGCCGCCGCAGGGTGGCGGCGGCCCGAACTACGCGGGCATGTGACCGTCCCGCCCGGGCTGTCCGCATGCCGCCGGTCCCCGCGGGCCGGCGGCATCGTGTTTCCGGGGCATGGAACATTGGCAGCAGGCGCGGCCGGCTGCTGACAACACGGGCACGTCTTCCGGCGCTAGTCTCGAAGCGCACGGAAGGAGGTGCGACATGGGCGACATCCAGCAAGGGGCCGCGGCCGAACTGTGGCGATCGGCCATCCGCAATGCCTGCGCCGCGGGCGCGCCGGCGCTCGACGAGTCGCAGGAGAGCTACCTGGTGTTCGTGCTGCTGCGCCACCAGCGCGACGCGCACCTGCTGGCGCGGATCCAGGCGCTGGAATGGCTGCAGGCGCAGGAGCTTGCGGGCAGCGTGCGGCGCGACGCGCTGCGCGACGTAGGCGACCGCTGCCTGCTGGTCGCCGGGCTGTTCCCGGCGGTGGCGCAGCGGCGGCGGGTCAGCGTGGAGTACTACGTGGACATCGGCCGCAGCGCCTGGCGCGGCGTGGCCGAGGCCGGGCGCGATGCCTACGCCGGCCTGTTCGCGCACCTGGCCGAGCATTACCTCGACCTGGTCGCGGTGCTGCGCGCACTGCGCGGCGAGGCGCAGGCGCGGCTCCCGGCCGCGATGCCGACGCCGGCGCGGCTGCACTGAGCCGCGACAGGACGCCCCGCGGGCGCGGGGCGTCCTCCTCCATCAGGCGCGGCCGTCAGCGCGGCGCGGGCTTCCAGCGCAACGACAGCTGGTACTCGCGTCCGGGCTGGCGGAACCAGGCCACGGTTTCGTACTGGCGGTCGAACACGTTGCCGGCGCGCGCCAGCAACGTCCAGTCGCGGTGGAGGGCGTATTCCAGGCGCAGGTCCGCGACCGCGTAGCCGCCCAGGTGCACGGTGTTGGCCGGGTCGTCGTAGCGGGCGCCGGCACCGCGCACGGTCAGGCCCGCGCGGAACGGGCCGAACGCGCGGTCGAGGTCGATCCTGCCGCTGTTGCGCGCGCGCCGCGCCAGCACGTTGCCATCGTTGGCGCCACCGCTGCGGTCACGCGGGTCCACGTGGCTGAGCTGCAGCGACAGGTCGAAGCCGGAGAAACTGCCGGCGTACGTGAACTCCGCGCCGCGGATGCGCGCCTGGTCGATGTTCTCGCCGATGCCGAGGTAGTCGGGCGGCGGATAGGTGAACACGATCAGGTCGTCGATCCGGCTCTCGAACAGGTCGAGCGACCAGCGGTGGCTGCCGACCGCCTGCGACAGGCCGAGGTTGAGGCTGGCCGATTTCTCCGGCCTGAGCCAGGGGCTTTCCGAGCCCGGGTAGTACAGGTCGTTGAAGGTGGGAGCCTTGAACCCGGTGCCGAGCGTGGCGTTCAGGCGCAGGCCGTTGCCGAAGGCGCGGCCCCAGCCGAGGCTGCCGGTGAGGTGGTTGCCGAACTGTTCGTTGTCGTCGTTGCGCAGGCTGGCCTGGAGGCGGTGCGCGCCGGCGGTGCCGTCCCAGGCGAGGAACACGGAGGTGTTGCCGCGGTCGCGCGCGGCGTAGGCGGTAGTGCTGTCGACGCGGTCGTTGCCGTGCTCCGCACCGAGGGTCAGCACGTGCCCCGGCGCCAGCCGCAGGTCCGCCTGCAACGACACGGTGTCGCGCCGGGTGTCGAAGGTGCTGCGGAATTCCCCGTCGTGGTAGTCATGGGAACGGTCGCGGCTGCGGCCGAGCGCGGCGGCCAGCGACAGCCGGCCGCCGGCCGGTGCGTAGCGCAGGCGCAGGCCCGCGGCCTGCTGCAGCGTCTCCGAGAGGTTGGTCCAGGAACCGTCGAACTCGTTCCTCCCGGCGGCGTGGAGGAAATTGCCCTCGACCTCGAGCGCGTCGTCCACGCGCAGCCCGCCGCGCAGGCCGAACGACACGTTGCGGTAGCCGTCTTCGTCCGGCTCGTCGGTGAAGCAGCCCGCGAACAGGGTGCCCGAGCCGCGGCAGGCGTCGAAGCCATCGGTACTGGCGTAGCCACCGTGCACGCCGATCCAGCCGCGCCCGCCACGGTAACCGAAGCCGGCCTCGATCTCGCGGGTGTCGTGGCTGCCGCCGCCCACGAGCAGGTGCGGGCGCAGGCCGCCCGCACCGCCACCACGGGTGAAGATCTGGATCACGCCGCCGATGGCCTCGGAACCGTACAGGCTGGAACGCGGGCCGCGCACGATCTCGATGCGCTCGACCTGCGACAGCGGCAGGTCCTGGATCGCGGGCATGCCGGCGGTGGCCGAATTGATCCTGACGCCGTCCACCAGCACCAGGACGTGGTCGGACTCGGCGCCGCGCAGGTACAGGCTGCTGAGCTTGCCGCGGCCGCCGGTATTGCCGATGTCGATGCCGGCGCGGCCACGCAGCAGGTCGATCAGGTCCCGTGCCTGGCTGCGCTCGATCTGTTCGCGGTCGATCACCTGCGCGGGGACGAGGCTGTCCTCGATCGCGATTTCGGTGCGCGTGCCAGTGACGAGTACCCCGTCGAGTTCGACGGGATCGGAAAGTCCGGCCGGATGTGCCGGCAGGGGAAGCAGCAGTGCGGCAATGGCCGCGGAAAGTCGGTTCATCGTTGCGTCTCCATCGCGTGCACCCGCGCACGCGCGTCGGTTGACGGAAAGCCGCGATGGAAGGACGCAGGGCCGCGTGGCCGTGGGGGAACAGGAAACGGCAGCGCTGCCGCGACGCCCTCCGCATCGCAACCGGTGGACTCCGTGGCCGGTCTCCGGACTCGCGAGCGAAGCGTGCGCTTCGGCCTTCGCGCCTTCCCATGCGGATGCACAGTGGCGTGTTGCGTCGGCCCGACTCGCCTACCGTTGCGGGGGCAGTGCCGGAATGGCCGCGTCCCGGAATGCGACGACGGCTTCACCGGCTTCCCGTTTCAGCCCTGCGGGCGAACGCCCTCGGGCCACCACGAAGCGGCGACCATTGTACGGGAACGGGGCGCAGGAGGGATTGCCTGGTCCGGGCCGGACACGGCCGGGGTCGGACGCGCGCTCAGTCGAGGTCTTCGCTGCCGCCGGCGGGCTCGTCGAGGAGGCCGGGCAGGGGGGGCTCGTCCTCGCGCTGCATCCGGGTGTGCGTGACCGGCGCGGCGGCCGGGCGGCCGCGCGGCGGCGGCAGCTGCGCGATGGCGGCTTCGACCTCGGCCACCAGCTGCTCGCGGCGTTCCTGCGGGATGTCCTGCCAGTGGCAGTCCTGCAGGGCGCCCTCGAGCGCGTAGAGCATGTTGAGGCTCGGCCTGAACCCGGCGCGCTTGACGCGCATGAAGGCCTCGACCGCGCCGGCGGCCTCCAGGTCCTCGCGCGTGCGCAATCCGACCTGGCGCAGCCAGGCCGCGGACTTGGGGCCGATGTTGCGCAGTTTCAGCGGTCCGCTCATGGCAGGGCCTCGACGTAGATCCGGGCGATGGCCTCGAGCCCGCGCTGGTCCTCGTCGTCGAAGCGCGCAGGCTCCGGGCTGTCCAGGTCGAACACCCCGACCAGTTCGCCATCCTTCACCAGCGGCACCACCAGCTCCGAGCGCGAGGCGGGGTCGCAGGCGATGTGGCCCGGGAAGGCATGCACATCGTCCACGCGCTGGGTCTGCAGGGTCCGGGCGGCGGCCCCGCACACGCCCCTGTCGAGCGGGATGCGCACGCAGGCCGGCAACCCCTGGAACGGGCCGACCACCAGCTCGTTCCCGTCAAAGAAATAGAAACCGGCCCAGTTGAGCGCGGGCAGGGCGTGGTAGACCAGTGACGAGAGGTTGGCGGCGTTGGCGATGCGGTCGGACTCGCCGGCCAGCAGCGCCCGTGCCTGTCCGGCAAGCTGGGCGTACTGCTGCGGCTTGCCGCCGCTTAGACTGGACAGCCTGAACATGGCCCGAGTGTAGCAGTGAGCGGCTTCCACGACGCAATCCGGGGTTCTGCGCACGCCTTTTTCGTGACCGGCACCGATACCGGCGTGGGCAAGACCCGCGTGTCCGCGGCGTTGCTGCACGCGCTGCGCGCGCGGGGGCTGCGCGCATCCGGGATGAAGCCCGTGGCCAGCGGCTGCACGTGGGCGGATGGGGGCTGGCGCAACGAGGACGCGTTGGCACTGCTTGCCGCCAGCGATCCGGCCCCGGCCTATGCCGACGCCAACCCGTATGCCCTGCCGGCCGCCACCGCGCCGCAGCTGGCCGCGCGCGAGGCCGGGGTCTCGGTCGAACCGGGGCCGCTGCTGTCGGCCTTCGCCCGGATCGCCGCCGCCGCCGACGCGGTGGTGGTCGAGGGCGTGGGAGGCTGGGCCGCGCCGCTGGCCGACGGGCTGGACCAGGCGGACCTGGTACGCGCGCTGGGCGCGCAGGTGGTGCTGGTGGTCGGGCTGCGGCTGGGCTGCCTGAGCCACGCGCGGTTGACCGCGCGAGCGATCGAGGCCGACGGCTGTCCTCTCGCCGGCTGGATCGGCAACCGCGTCGATCCGGACTTCGACCGCTGCGACGACTATGCCGGGCTGTTGCGCGATGCGCTGCCCGTGCCCTGCCTCGGCATGCTGCCCTACGACCCCCGGGGCGACGTGCGCGAAGCGGCCCGCCTGCTGTCGCTGCCAGGCTGAGCCACGGTGAAAAAAACGGCGACGGGTGACCCCGCCGCCGCTTGCCGTGGTGCCCGTACTGTCGTCAGCCGTGCTGTGGTGTCGGCCCGCCATCCGCGCCGGTCAGGGCCGACGCGGCTTCGGGGTCGCGGTCGTGCGAATGATCCCGTGCCAGGAGCAGGTAGAACGCCGGCAGCACGAACAGCGTGAACAGGGTGCCGATGGTCATGCCGGATGCGATCACCACGCCCATCGAGAAGCGCGAGGCCGCGCCCGGGCCCTTCGCGAGCAGCAGCGGGATCATCGCGAACACCAGGGCGGCGGTGGTCATCAGCACCGGGCGCAGGCGGATCGAGGCGGCTTCCTCGATCGCCTCGCGCTTCGACAGCCCTTCGTTGACCTGCAGCTTGTTGGCGAACTCCACGATCAGGATGCCGTGCTTGGAGATCACGCCGATCAGCGTCACCAGGCCCACCTGGGTGTAGATGTTGATGCTCATCCCCGGGAAGGCCTCGATCTGCATGAAGCCCAGGATGGAGCTGGCGATCGCCAGGGCGTTCAGGGTCAGCAGAGCGCCGCAGATCGCCATCGGCACCGTGAGCATCATGATCGTGGCGTCGCGGAAGCTCTCGAACTGCGCGGCGAGGACCAGGTAGATCACGATCAGCGCCAGCATCAGTGTCAGCAGCATGGTCGCGCCTTCCTGCTTGAACTGGCGGGATTCGCCCGCGTAATCCACGCTGTAGCCCTGCGGCAGCACCTCCCTGGCCGCCTGCTCCAGGATCTCCAGCGCCTGGCCCTTGCTCACGCCGGGGCGCGGCGCGAACGTGATCGCCACCGAGTTGAGCTGCTGGAAGCGCTTGAGCGACTGCGGCTGGGTGGTCTCGCGCAGGGTGACGATGGTCGACAGGGGGATCAGCTCCCCGCTCCGGGTGCGGGTGTAGTAGTTCTCGAGGTCCGAGGCGTTGAGGCGGCTGCTGCGCTGCACCTGCGGGATCACCAGGTACGAGCGGTTCTGCATCGCGAAGCGGTTGGTGTAGCCGCCCGACAGCATCGCCGCCATGTCGGCCGCGAGCGTGCGCATGTCGATGCCCAGAGATGCCGCCTTCTCGCGGTCGATGTGGACCTCGATCTGCGGCTTGTCGATCTTCAGGTCCTTGTCGAGGAAGATGAAGCGCTTGCTCGCCATCGCCTTCTCGAGGATCCGGTCGGCCAGTTCCGACAGCTGTGACAGGTCGCCGACGCCGCCGATGATGAACTCGCCGCCGCCATCTCCACCTGCGCTCGGCAGCGAGGGCGGCACCAGCGCGAACACGTTCAGGCCGGCGATTTCGGCCATCTTCGGTTGCAGTTCCTGTTGCAGCACCGCGTTGGTCGAGCGGTCTCGCCCGCTCCATGGCTTGAGCACGAAGCCGGCCATGGCCAGCGGGCTGGCGCCCCCGCCGGTCGTGCCGAAGCCGCCGTTGAACAGGAAGTAGTCCTGGATTTCAGGGATTTCCCTGGCGATCCGGTCGATCTCCCCGGTGTAGCGCTCCACGTAGTCGAGCGTGGCCGTGGGGTCGGCGCTGGCGATGGCGAAGATGAAACCTTCGTCCTCGAGCGGCGCCGGCTCCTTCGGCGCGGTGATGTACAGGAACACGCAGGAAACCAGCACGATCACGCCGAAGACAAGGATCACGGACTTCGTCTCCAGCGCGCCGTGCAGCCTGCGGCGGTAGTTGTGGCGCAGACGCTCGAAGCGGTCATCCAGCCATGCCTCCAGCCGTCCCTTGCCGCCCTCTTCGTGCGGCTTGAGGATCTTCGAGCTCATCATCGGCGACAGGGTCAGCGCGATCACGCCAGACAGCAGCACGCTGCCCGCCAGGGTGAAGGCGAACTCGGTGAACAGCACGCCGGTCAGGCCGCCCTGGAAGCCGATTGGCAGGTATACGGCGACCAGGGTGGTGGTCATCGCTACCACCGGCCAGGCAAGCTCGCGGGCGCCCTTGATCGCCGCCTCGTGGGGCGACAGGCCCTCCTCGATGTGGCGGTGGATGTTCTCCAGCACGATGATCGCGTCGTCCACCACGATGCCGATCGCCAGCACCATCGCCAGCAGGGTCAGCAGGTTGATGGTGAAGCCCATGACCAGCATCAGGAACAGGGCGCCGATCAGCGACAGCGGCACCGTCACCGCCGGGATCAGCACGCTGCGGATGCTTCCCAGGAACAGGAAGATCACCACGATCACGATGACCACCGCCTCGATGATCGTGCGCACCACCTCGTTGATGGCGTCCTGGATCGCCTCGGTGCTGTCGTACGGGATCGTCGCCACAAGGCCTTCCGGCAGCTGCGGGACGATCTGTTCGTCCCACAGTTTGCGGACGTCGCGGATCACGTCCAGCGAGTTGGCGTCGGGCGAGACGAAGATGCCCATGAAGGTGGCCGATTCGCCGTTGATCCGCACCGAGGTGCCGTAGTTTTCCGAGCCCAGCACCACGTCGGCCACGTCGCCCAGGCGCACGATCGCGCCGCCTTCCTCGCGGATCACCAGCTGGCGGAACTCCTCCGGGCTCTGCAGGTCGGTGCGCGCGGTCATGTCGATCGCGACCATCTGGCCTTTGGTCGAACCGATCGCGGCGAGCACATTGTTGGACCGCAGCGCCGTGGCCACGTCGCTGGCGGTGACCTTGAGCGCGGCCATGCGATCGGGCTTGAGCCAGATGCGCATGGCGAAAGTGCCGGCACCGAGGATGTCGGCACGCTGCACGCCGGGGACGGTGACCAGCTTGGGCTGGACCACTCGGGTCAGGTAGTCGGTGATCTGGCTGTTGTCGAGCGTGTCACTGGCGAAGGACACGTACATCGCCGCGATCTGCTGGCCCTGCTGCAGTTCGATGACCGGGTCCTCGGACTCGGGTGGCAGCTGGCCGCGCATCTTGTTGACCTTGGCCGCGATCTGCGTCAGCGCCTCGTTCGGGTCGTAGTCGAGGCGGATGTACGCCTGGATCATGCTGACCCCGGCCGAGCTGGTCGATGTCATGTAATCGATGCCCTCGGCGCTGGCGATCTCGCGTTCCAGCGGCGTGGTGATGAAGCCCTGGATCAGGTCCGCGTCGGCGCCGTAGTACACGGTGGTGACGTTGACCACGGCGTTGCGCAGCTCGGGGTACTGGCGCACGTTGAGCCCGGTGTACGAGCGCAGCCCGAACAGCAGAATGAACAGGCTGACGACGACGGACAGGACCGGCTTGTTGATGAAGATGTCGGTGAATTTCATGCGGTCGGCCTGCGGGGGCGCGGTGGGGAAAGGCGGGCGGATGGCGGTCCGCCCGCCACCGGTCAGCGGTTCTCCGGCTGCGGATCCGGATCCGCAGCGGGCTGCACCTCGTTGTTGATGGTGACCTCGGCGCCGTTGCGCAGTTTCAGCAGCCCGCTGGTGACCACGCGCTCGCCGGGCTTCAGCCCATCGGTCACCGCGATCATGTCGCCACGGGTGGCGCCGGTCTTCACGAAGCGCTGGTTGACGACCAGCTTTTTCCCGGTGAGCGGATTGCCCTGCATGTCGGTCTCGCCCTCGGCGCGGTCGACCTCGCTGATCACGAACACGGCGTTGCCGTAGGGGTTGAAACTGATGGCGGTCTGCGGCACGACGACCACGTCGCGCTCCCCGTCCAGGGCGAACCTGACGCGCGCGAACGCGCCCGGGCGCAGCCTGCCATCCGGGTTGCGCAGCGTGGCCTGGACCATGAAGTTGCGGGTATCCGGGTCGACCCGTGGCTCGATCGCGGTGACCTTGCCCTCGAACACCTCGCCCGGGTGCGAATCCACGGTGACGCGCACGGGGGTGCCCTCTGCGACCTGGCCGATGCGCTGCTCGGGCAGGGCGAAGTCGAGCAGGATCGGGTCGAGCTGCTGCAGGGTGACGATCGGGTCGCCTGGATTGACGTACTGGCCGAGGTTGACCTTGCGGATGCCCAGCACGCCCCCGAACGGGGCGCGGATGGTCTTGCGAGCGATCAGCGCGCGCTGCGCTTCCACCTCGGCTTGCGCGCTGGCGGAGGCGGCGACACGCTGCTGCACCTCGTCCAGCGACACCAGCCGGTCCTTGCCCAGCTGCTGCCAGCGCTCGGCCTGTACCCTTGCCAGCTGTGCCGAGGTCTCGAGCGCCTTGAGCGTGGCCTCCTCGTTGTCGGTGTTCAGCCGCACCAGCACCGCGCCTGCCTTCACCGGCTGGCCGGGTTCGAACTCGATGCTGCGCACCACGCCGCCGGCCTCGGTGGTCACGTCGGTGCCGTTGACCGCGACGAAGGTGCCGACGGCCTCGGCCTCCTCGCCCCAGCGCTCGGTCCGGGCGGTGAAGTCGCTGACGGCCACGGCCGGCTGGGGCATGTTGTCGAAGAAGTCGTTCATGCCCTTGTTCAGCATCGCCTTGACGAGGAACACGCCGCCGAACACCAGGACGACGCCGATCAGCATCAGGGTCATGCGCAGCGCCGTGCGCGGTTTGCGGGGGGAGTCGGAGATCGCCATGGGGAAGTCCGGATTGTCGGAATCTGGATGGGAAGGGAACGCGCGTGGCGCCTGCGGCAAGGGAGGGCCGGCGGAGCCCGCGCGCAGTGGCCCGCCGGAGCAGGCGCGCCGGGCAGGGGGGCTGCGCCTTTGTTCGATGCGGGGCTGGACGGGCACGTGTGGCCCGGCCCGCCCGGTGCTGACCGGATACGGACCCCCATCCGCAGGGTACGGGAAGGCCGGCATTATGCGGTATGTCCGCTTCTGGCCGTTTGCCCGCGCCAGCTGTTTCGGGCGCTCCGGAACCGCGTCACACGGGTCCCTGACCAACGGCGGATACCGCCGCGGGCCATGCCCGGTTAATGTTAGACTGACGGGTTCACAAACTTTCCTTTCGGCGCCTTTCCGCGCCACGCATCCACGTTCTGGAAACGTTCATGAAACGAGTCACGCTGATCGCCGTGATCCTGGCGCTGGCCGCCTGCCGGCAGGAACAACCGCAGTTCGTCCCCCCGCCGCCCGAGGTGGAAGTGGTGACCGTGGCTCCGGTCGACCTGCCGCTGCAGCGCGAGCTGTCCGGCCGCCTTTCCCCGTTCCGCAGCGCCGACGTACGCGCGCGGGTGGCGGGCGTGCTGCAGAAGCGCGTGTACACCGAGGGCAGCGAGGTCCGCGAGGGCGACGTGCTGTTCCAGATCGATCCGGCGCCGCTGCAGGCCGCGCTGGCGACCGCGCAGGGCGCGCTGGCGCAGGCCGAGGCCAATTACGCCAACGCCAAGGCCAACGCCGACCGTGCCCGCCGCCTGGCACCGACCAACTTCATCTCGCAATCCGACCTCGACAACGCGCTGGCGAGCGAGCGCAGCAATGCCGCCGCGGTACAGGCTGCCCGCGCGGCGGTCGAGACCGCGCGCATCAACCTCGGCTATGCCACCGTGCGCGCGCCGATCTCCGGTATCGCCGGCAAGCAGCGCGTGACCGAGGGTGCCCTGGTCGGCCAGGGCGAGGCGACCCTGCTGACCACGGTGGACCAGATCGATCCGCTGTACGTGAACTTCTCCGTCGGCGTCGGCGAGCTCGAGCGCATCCGTGCCGCGGCGGCCGCCGCCGGCGACCAGGAGGCCGAAGTCGTGGTGCGCCTGCCAGACGGCAGCGAGTACGGCCACAAGGGCGTGCTGGACTTCTCCAGCGACGTCGTCGATCCCGCGACCGGCGCGGTGTCGATGCGCGCGCGCCTGCCCAATCCCGACAAGCGCCTGCTGCCGGGCACCTACGTGACCCTGGTGGCGACGCTGGGTGTGCAGCGCGGCGTGTTCGCGGTGCCGCAGGCGGCGGTGCTGCGCGATGCCGCCGGCCCGTACGTGTTCGTCGTGGGCAAGGACGGCAACGTCGTGCGCAAGGACGTGCAGGCCGACTCCACCTGGGATGGCAACTGGGTCGTGACCGGCGGCCTGGAGGCCGGCGACCAGGTGATCGTGGCCGGCGTGCAGAAGGTGCAGCCGGGCGCGCCGGCGAAGGCGGTGCCCTGGAAGCAGGGAAGCGGCCAGGCCGCGGCGGCGCAGCCTGCCGGCGCCGGGCAGGCCGCGGACGGCGACGGTGCAGAGGAAACGGAAACCCGGGACTGAGCCCCCATGCCAAGATTCTTCATCCACCACCCGATCTTCGCCTGGGTCGTCGCGATCCTGATCTCGCTCAGCGGCGTGATCGCGCTGCTGAACATGGGCGTGGAGTCGTACCCGAACGTCGCGCCGCCGCAGGTGACGATCAGCGCGACCTACCCGGGCGCCGACGCGCAGACCGCCGAGCAGGCGGTCACCCAGGTGATCGAGCAGCAGCTCACCGGCATCGACAACCTGCTGTACTTCAGCTCGACCTCGAGCTCGTCCGGCAGCGTGTCGATCACCCTGACCTTCGAGTCCGGCACCGACCCGGACATCGCCCAGGTCCAGGTGCAGAACAAGGTGTCGCTGGCCACGCCGCGCCTGCCCAGCGAGGTGGTGCAGCAGGGCGTGGTGGTGGCCAAGGCCAACTCCGGCTTCCTCATGGTGGTGGGCCTGCGCTCGAGCGATCCCGCGATCGACCGCAACGCGCTCAACGACCTGATCGCCTCGCGCGTGCTCGAGCCGCTGGCACGCGTGCCCGGCGTGGGCAACGCCCAGCACTTCGGTTCGTCGTACGCGATGAACATCTGGCTGGACCCGGAGAAGCTGAAGGGCTACGGCCTCTCGGCGTCCCAGGTGCTGGCCGCGGTGCGCGGCCAGAACGCGCAGTTCGCGGCCGGTTCGATCGGCTCCGACCCGGCACCGCCGGGACAGGGCTTCACCGCCACCGTGGCGGCGGAGGGGCGCTTCAGCACGCCGGAGGAGTTCCGCAACATCATCCTGCGTGCCGATCCCGACGGCGCGCTGGTGCGCCTGGGTGACGTGGCGCGGGTCGAGCTCGGCTCCCAGGGCTACGGCTTCGACGCCAAGTTCAACGGCCAGCCGGTCGGCGCGGTCGCGATCATGCTGCAGCCCGGCGCCAACGCGCTGTCGGTGGCCGAGGCGGTCACCGCGCGCATGAACGAGCTGCAGGCGACCTTCCCGCCGGGAGTGGAGTGGTTCTCGCCGTTCGACAGCACCACCTTCGTCCGGATCTCGATCAACGAGGTGGTCAAGACCCTGATCGAGGCGGTGGTGCTGGTGTTCCTGGTGATGCTGGTGTTCCTGCAGAACCTGCGCGCCACCATCATCCCGACGCTGGTGATCCCGGTGGCGCTGCTGGGCACCTTCCTGGGCCTGAGCATCATCGGCTTCACCGTCAACCAGTTGACGATGTTCGCGATGGTGCTCGCCATCGGCATCGTGGTGGACGACGCGATCATCGTGATCGAGAACGTCGAGCGCATCATGGCGGAGGAACACCTGCCGCCGGTCGAGGCCACCGAGAAGGCGATGGGCCAGATCACCGGCGCGGTGGTCGCGATCACCGTGGTGCTGGCGGCGGTGTTCATCCCCAGCGCGCTGCAGGGCGGCGCCTCCGGCGAGATCTACAAGCAGTTCGCGATCACCATCGCGATGGCGATGGGTTTCTCGGCGTTCCTCGCCCTCGGCTTCACCCCTGCGCTGTGCGCGACCTTCCTCAGGCAGCATGCGCCCCCGGGCGAACAGAAGGACCAGAACGTGGTCTTCCGCCTGTTCAACCGGGTCTACGAGCGGGTCAGCCGGACCTACGTCGGCCATATCAGCGCCGCGGTCCGGCACGCGCCGCGCTGGATGGCGGTGTTCGTGGCGATCGCGGTGCTGTGTGGCGTGCTCTACTCGCGCCTGCCCGGCAGCTTCGTGCCGGAGGAGGACCAGGGTTACGCGCTGGTGATCGTGCAGCTGCCTCCGGGCGCGAGCCTGCAGCGCACCCAGGCCGTGTTCGAGGACGTGCGCGCGACGCTCGGTGGCATCGAGGGCTTCGAGAGCATGATGCAGATCGCCGGCTTCAGCTTCGTCGGCCAGGGCGAGAACGTCGGCATGGCGTTCGTGAAGCTCAGGCACTGGGACGAGCGCGACGTCACCGTCGACGAGTTCATCCAGCGTGCCAACCAGGCCCTGTTCGGCATCAAGGAGGCCATGATCTTCGTGGTCAACCTGCCGACCATCCAGGGCCTGGGCCAGTTCGGCGGCTTCGACATGTACCTGCAGGACCGCGCCGGCCTCGGCCGCGAGGTGCTCGGCCAGGCGCGCGACATGCTGGTCGCCAGCGCGGCCCAGCGGCCCGACATCCTGAGCAACGTGCGCCCGAACACCCTGCAGGACGCGCCGCAGCTGACGTTGAAGGTGGACCGTGCCCAGGCGCAGGCCATGGGACTGTCGGTCGGTGACGTCTACAACGCCATCCAGCTGATGCTGGCCCCGGTGTACGTCAACGACTTCTTCTCCGAGGGCCGCGTCAAGCGCGTGATCATGCGCGCGGACGCGCCGTACCGCATGGGCCCGGAGGCGTTCTCGTACTTCTACTCGCCCTCGTCCACGCGTTCGGAGGACGGCAATCCGGCGATGATCCCGCTCAGCAACGTGGTGCACGCGGAGTGGCGGATGAACACGCCCTCACTGACCCGCTACAACGGCTACCCGGCGGTGAACATCAACGGTTCGCCCGCCCCGGGCCGCAGCTCGGGCGAGGCCATGGCGGCGATGGAGGAGATCGTCACCAACGAGCTGCCCAACGGCATCGGCTTCGACTGGACCGGCATGTCGTACCAGGAAATCCTCGCCGGCAATGCCGCCACGCTGCTGCTGGTGCTGTCGGTGCTGGTGGTGTTCCTGTGCCTCGCCGCGCTGTACGAGAGCTGGTCGATCCCGGTGTCGGTGCTGCTGGTGGTGCCGCTGGGCATCCTCGGCGCGGTGGTGTTCACCATGCTGCGCGGCCTGCCGAACGACCTGTTCTTCAAGATCGGCATGGTCACGGTGATCGGCCTTGCGGCCAAGAACGCGATCCTGATCGTCGAGTTCGCGGTGCTCGAGCGCGCCGCCGGCAGGACCCTGCACGACGCGGTGGTCGAGGCCGCGCGCCTGCGCTTCCGCCCGATCCTGATGACCTCGTTCGCGTTCATCATGGGCGTCACGCCGCTGGCCCTGTCCACCGGCGCCGGCGCCAACGCGCGCCATGCGATCGGCACCGGCGTGGCAGGCGGCATGCTGTTCGCCACCTTCCTCGGCCTGCTGCTGATCCCGGTGTTCTTCGTCTCGGTGCGGCGCGTGCTCGGCGACAAGCTCGACGAACCGCTGCCGGGCAAGGCGTCCGGGACGCACTGACCCGCGGCCCACGTGGCCAGCCGCACGCGGCAAGGCCCGCCCCGGTGACGGGGCGGGCCTTTTTCATGGGAGTGCATGCGCCGGCGCGCGGACAAAAAGAGACCCGGCAACCAGACGGTTGCCGGGTCCTGCGTCGCGCAAAAGGGAGAGGGAATTCCCGTTGCGGCGGATCAGGCGCGCTTGCCGTTGCGGGCGGCCGCCTTGACCACCTTGTCGGCCTCGGCCCTGGCCTGCGAGGTCACGGCCTCGACCTGGGCCTTGGCGATGCCGAGGATGCCCTCGTTGGCCTTGACCGCGGTGCCGAACACTTCCTGGCTGGCGTTGAAGGCGCGCTCGGCGTTCTCGCGGGCGATCTGGATGCCCTTCGGGAGCAGGGCCTTCAGGCCGTCGAGGTCGCGCACTTCGGCCGCCTCGCCGAGGAAGGCGAAGGTGGCTTCGGCGTTCTCTTCCAGCGTGGCCAGCTGCACGCCGAAGGCCTTGTGCAGGCTCTCCAGGGCCAGCTTGTTGATCTGGGCGGCGGTGTCGGCGAACTGACGGGCCGCAGCGGTGAACTGCTCGTTGAACTGGTAGGTCGTCATGGCTTGGCTTCCTGCTGATGCCCGGCAGGGATTGCCGGTTTGTGCGGTGCAGCATAAGCCAGCTCATGCTGCATTGCAACAACGGCGGGGCGGCCAGGCGGGGCGGCGTTCAGGCATTGCCAAAAATACCTTTCAAATCAGATGGTTGTGCCTGACCCTCAGGCCGCCGGGCCGGTGTAGCGGCAGCCGGAGGTGCAGGTCTCGTGGACCACGACCGCGCTCAGCTGCGGCAGGGCCGGCTTGAGCCGGTCCCAGATCCACATCGCCAGCCGCTCGCTGGTCGGGTTCTCCAGGCCGGGGACCTCGTTGAGGTAGTGGTGGTCCAGCTGTTCGTACAGCGGCCGGAACGCGGCCTTGATGTCGGCGAAATCCATCACCCAGCCGGTATCCCCGCCGGGCTCGCCGGAAACATGGATCTCGACCCGGAATGAATGCCCGTGCAGCCGGGCGCACTTGTGCCCCGGCGGCACGTTCGGCAGCCGGTGCGCGGCCTCGAGGGTGAAGACCTTGAAGATGTCCATGGGCGGGGCGGGTGTCCGGGTGTGCCTGCCCGACGGCAGGCGCCGCCGCCGGCGCGGGTTGCGGGCGGATGCCGGCGTGCCCGGCGGTCGCGGGGCCGGGGATTATGCCAGACGCCCCGCGGGTGGGCGGTGCGGCGGTACACCCGCCCGGCCGGAGTCGGGCGTCACTGCGCCGCGGCGGATTCTTCCCCGCCGATCAGGCGGCAATTGATCGCGAGTGGTTCGCCCGGCAGCGGTCCCTGGTAGGGATCGCAGTCGAGCAGGTTGTCGGGGGACGAGTTCCGACCCGAGAACACGCTGACCTCGACCTGCGGGCCGCCGGAAATCCAGGTGCGCCGCGAGGGCAGGATCGCGCTGCCGTCGAAGCGGGCCCGGCCGCCACCATGCAGTTCGACCTCGGTGTGGCCGAGGTCCACCTGGCCGACCTCGTTCACGGCGTTGGCCGGGATGCCTTCCGCCGGTTCGCCGTAGTAACGGGCCGAGACGATGACGGTCTCGTCCGAATGCGCGAACTGCTGGCGCGCCGCGTCCGAAAGGGTCACGTCCACGGCGAAGGCGGCCGGTTCCGCTGGCGTGGGCGCCTGATCGCCGCTTGCGTCCTCCTGCGGGGCGGGACCGGAGCAGGCCAGCAGCAGCGCGCACAGCGGCACACTGGCGAGGATTGCGGTTTTCGTCGACATCGCAGCCTCCTGGAACGGGGACCGGCAACCGCGCGTGCCGGTGAAGGATGGACGGGTCATTCCGCGGCGGGCACGGACGCGGCGAAGCAGGCGGCCATGCGTTCCGGCACGCCCAGCGACTTCGCCCATTCCGCGATGCCGGGGCGTTCGTCGGCGCCGGCCATGCCGCCCCAGACGTCCACGAAGCGCATGCCGCCGTCCTCGTGGCGGAAGAAGAAGTAGCCGGGATCGGCGACCGGGAGCGAGGCCTGGACGATGCTCCAGTCGCCTTCCTCCATGAAGGCGGCCACGTCGACCTGCCCGGCCCCGGTGCCGCCTTCCACGGCACCGGCGACCAGCGCGGCGTATTCCCGCCTGCGATCGTCGGACAGCTCCCGGTTGATGCCGCTGCAGGGGCCGTCGTCCGCGGCGGGCGGGTTGTCGGGGACCGCGGTGGGCTGCGGTGCAGGGGCGGAGTTCCCGCCGCAACCTGCCAGGGCCAGCAGCGCCGCAAGGGCGGGGGAACGGATGGAATGGGTGTTCATGGGGGTTCCTCCGGATCGCCGGGGCCGCCGCCAGACGGCCCCGGTGCGGACCGCCTCAGGGGGCCGGCTGGATCGCCACCACCCGGACGTCGCTGTCCTTGCAGGCGCTGTCGCGACAGACGCCGTTGAGCCAGACCTGGCCGTCGCCAAGCATCATGCCCCGCCAGTTCACGGTGACGCCGGAGAAGTTCTGCTCCGTGATCACCTTCGCGATGTCGGGCGTGATGATCTGGTCCCAGTGGGCGACGAACTGCTTCGCGTCGGCGATCTCCATCTTCCTGCCGCCGACCTGGACTTCGATCGGGTAGGACACCAGCGCGGCCACGGCTTCCTTGTCACCCGAGGCCACGCCGCGTTGCAACCTGTCGAAGGCGTCGCGGTAGGCGGCATGGTCGCCGAGCACCTCGTCGATCGTCTGGTTGATCGCGGAATCGTCTTCGGCTGCCACGGCCGGCGTGGATTCCCCCGCCGGCTGCGAAGCGCCCTCGTCCGCGTCCGTCGCCTCCCGTGCCGGGCCGCCCGCCTCCGGCGTGGCGTCCGTCCCCGCCGTGGCCGGCGTGGCCTCGGCGGGAACGGCGGAGGTGGTGTCGGCAGGCGCGGCAGGCTGGCGGCAGGCCGCCAGCGCCAACACTGCGCACGTGGCCAGGCAGGACAGTGCGAGGGGATGGTGCATGCGGGTGGTCATGGCGGTCCCCCGTCGTCAGTTGTCTTCGTCCGGGTTGTCCACGATGCAGCCGATGCCGTGGCAGCCATCGTAGCTGGACGAGGACTGCGCGGTCTCGTCGGGGTTGTCCACGATGCAGCCGACGCCATGGCAGCCGGTGTAGCCGGAGCCGGTCTGGCCGGTATGGACGTAGTGGTTCGAGGTGGTGTGCTTCTTCTTGTCATGGTGCGCTGCGCCTTCGAGCAGGGCACCCAGGATCACGCCGGCGACCAGTGCGCCGGTATCGTGGCCGCGATGGTCATACTGGCGGGCATTGGGATCCGCGGTCCCGGCCGCGCCATGGTGGTAGCCGCCCGGGTCGGCGAACACGCCGGAACAGCCGTCGGTCACCCAGATCCGGCTGGTCCTGGGATTGAAGCCCCAGGTCCGGTTGAGGATGCACGCGCTCTGCGAGCTCTGGTAGATCAGCTACGGCGCCTTCAGCGGCGCGTAGCATTCGTTGTACTGGTAGTGGTGCGAGACGCACTCGACGGTGGCGCCGTCCGCGGCGACGGCCTGGCCTGGGGTTCCCGTCAGGCCGGCGGCCAGCAGGAGTGTGGTGGCGAGCATTCTGGTTTGCATGGTCTCCTCCTTGGGCGTAGTCCCTGGGCGTGGGGAAGGGCGGGGGCTGCGTGGAGGAGCCGGTGGTTCACGGGCCGTCCCTCCGTTGCAGGAGCGAACCGAACAGCAGGTAGAACGACTCGATGCCGCCTTCGGCGCGCCCGTAGCCGAACAGGATCGGACCGAGCCCGGTCCCGATCCCGAGGAAGGCGCTGCCGGCACCGATCCAGCCGTCGCGGTCGATGTCGTCGCGGGTCTGCCAGAAGCCGCCAAGCTCGAGGCTGCCGCCGAGGTACAGGGGCATCTTCATCAACCCGTCGGCGTGCCCGAGGCGATGGTAGTACACCGCCCGCAGCAGCGCCGTCTGCGGAGCGAAGATCACGTCCTCGCCATAGCCGGACAGGCGTCCCAGCCCGCCGAGGAAGGTGTGTGCGCCGAGGATCCGCCGTCCCTCGTCCGATGCCGTGGACAGCGCCACGCCGGCCAGCAGGTGGTGCGGCCCGCGCGAGGCCACGCCGTCCCACGACAGCCGCGTGACATCCGCGCGGACATCCGAACCGAGCGCGCGCAGGTAGCGGGTGTGGTCCAGGGACAGGCGCTGCCCGCGGGTGGGGAAGGCGGAACTGTCCAGGGTGTCGTAGCGCAGCCCGAGCGTGAGGTCGCCCAGGTAGGCCCGTCCCGCCGCCCATTCATCCGGATCGCCGATGAGCAGCCAGGTCCGTTCGCGGTGGCGGCCGATGTCGGCGGAGAACGCCCAGCGGTAGTCGGGCTGGAAGCGCCAGCCCACCCTGGCGCCGAGCGAATCGTGGCGGAACCGTGCCGCGGAGTGGTTGCCGGTGGATGGATCGAGCACCGGCAGGTCGAACGCGCGGTATCCCGCCCACGCCCACGCCGCCTGCGCCATGCGCGGGCCGAACGGCTGGAAGAACTCGCCGGCGAGCCCGTCCACGCGGCCGAGCCCCAGGTGCACGCGCGCCTCGCCGCCATAGCCGTTGAGGCCGGTCTTCGTCAGCTCCACCGCAAGCTGGTAGTCGCTGTCGCCGTCGAAGTTGCTGGACAGGCGCAGGGTGCCGTGCAGGAAATCCGGGCCCCAGCGCTTGTCCTCGGGCTCGATCCGCAGCCCTGTGGCGCCGTCCCGCGTTTCCTCGCGCCATTGCAGCTGCTGGTAGCGGCCTTCGCCGTACACCTCGGCGATCCGCTGCTCGAGCAGGCCCGGGTCCAGGGGCCTGCCGCGCATGTCCTCCAGCTTGCGCTCGACGTAATCGGCGGTACGGGTACGGTCGCGGGCGACGTCGATGAAGGCGACCTGCGGCGCGTCGTAGCGTGGCAGCCGGTGGCGCCCGCGGAACGCGGCGTAGCTGCGTTCGTCCACGGAGTAGCGGCGGATCCCGGCGACCGCGGCCTCGGCCGCCGCCAGCCCGCGCGCGGAAGCCTCGGCCGCGCGGTTGAATTCCTGCGCGCCGAGGTGGCCCAGCTCCGGCGTGATCAGCAGGTCGTCCGGACCGAGCGTGGCGATCTGCGCATCGACGATGCGCTTCATCAGCATGCGCGTGGTCTGCTGGCTGATCGCCAACGGCGAGTCCAGCTGCTCCTCGTCCATCAGCGGGGAGCCGACGCGCGAGACGATCAGCCGCTGCGCGCCCAGCCTGCGGGCCTCGTCGATCGGCACGTTGTCGAGCACGCCGCCGTCCACGAGCAGGTGGCCGTCGATGCGGACCGGGGCGAAGATGCCGGGCACCGACATGCTGGCGCGGATCGCCATGGCCAGCTCGCCACGCGCGAACACCACCTTCTCGCCGGTCACCACGTCCGCGGCGACCGCGCGGAACGGGATCGGAAGCTGGTCGAAGTGCTCGACCTGCGAGGCCGGCAGCAGCAGCCGGCGCAGCAGCAGTTCCAGCCGCTGGCCCTGGATCACGCCCTGCGGCAGCGCGATCCGGCCGTCGCGCAGGCCCAGCTCGATGCCGCCCAGCCGGCGCAGGTCGTCCTCCTTGCGGCGGACGCTGCGTTCCCGGCGCGGCGTGCGGTCGAGCAGCACGTCGTTCCAGTCGATCCTCTCCAGGATCGACTCGATCTCGTCGGCACTGTAGCCGGCGGCATACATGCCACCGACGATCGCGCCCATCGAGGTGCCGACGATGCAGTCCACCGGGACGCGCTCGCGTTCGAGCACGCGCAGCAGCCCGATGTGGGCGGCGCCGCGTGCGCCGCCGCCGCCCAGCACCAGGCATGTCTTCGGGCGTTCCCCGGCGGGGGGATGGGCTTCCTCCCCGGCCGCGTCCGGCCGCGCGGCGGCCGGACCGGAGGACAGGAGAAGGAGGACGGCCAGCGGCAGCGTGCGCAGGGCGTCCATGGCCGGTGCCTCAGAAGCGCAACGTCCCGACCAGCTGCGGCCCGTGCGTCCGGATGTCGATGCCGCCGGTGAAGCTGTGCCTTTCGATGTCGAGGCTGATGTCGTTGAAGTTGTAGCGCAGCCCCAGGCCGAAGTGCTGCCAGGGGAAGTATTCCGCCTTCACGCCAAGGTCGACCGCCTTGCCCGAGAACGACCCGCCGGACTTCTTCACGTACGAGGCGTCGACGCCGACCCGCCAGCGGTGCGACAGCGACTTCACGTACTCGGCGTGGAGCTGCGGCACCCATTCGGCCTCGGAGAAGGCCGCGGAGGCGGTCTGGATGCCCTCCCCGGTCTCGGCCGTCGCGGCCAGCGCGGCCGAGACGTCATAGCGGATCGCGCCCAGGCCGACGCCGAACGCGCTGTGCCCGTCGTGATGGAAGAACCAGGTGTAGGAGAGGCCGAGCAGCTTGACCTCCATCCGGCCATCGAGGTCGGCGTCCTCGACGAACACCTCGTCGCCGATCCGGTAGGTACCGGTCAGGACCTTGGATGCGGAATCGTCGTAGCCGTAGCGGAAGGCCTCGAGCCTGTGGCGGTGGCCGTGGCGGCCGTGGCCGAAGGAGGCCCCGATCTCGAAGATGGGTTCGGTACCGTCGAGGTCGATGCCCAGGTCGAGCTTGACGTCGAGCCGGGTGCCCTGGGAGGAACCGTCGGAACGGTCCCAGCGCATGTCGACGTCGTTGCCGGCGCGGTAGGCGCCGAAGGAGAAGGAGAAATGGTCGACCGGTGGCAGCGTTTCGGCCGCGACCGCGATGGACGGAAGCGCCGCGATGCCCGCGGCAAGCAGCCACTGCCCCAGCTTCGGGTTCATGCCCCCCCTTAGATTGCTGAAACCCGGTGCGAGATTCCCGAAGTGCGCTTCCGGCGTGAAGGGAATCGGTCACAGTTTCCGGGCATTCCACCGTCTTGGCAATTCCCCCCATGGCGGGCGCCACAGCCGCCCGGGCAGGTGCACGGGGCGCGGTGGCCCGGGGTTCCCTGCCCGGGACAAGCCCGCCAGAATGGCTGCCGACGGCCTCCGGGTCTCCATGCTGGATGAACACGATGTCGATGTCCCTGCTCCCGCCCGGACCCGGCAGCCAGCACCTTGCCGACATCTTCGTCCACGTCCGGATCCTGGTCGGCATGATCGTCGGCCTGGGCCTGACCCATCTGCTGCGAAACTTCGCCGAGCTGATGGAGCGCCCCGGCCACCGGCGTGTCTACTGGGTGCACCTGGCCTGGGCAATGTTCGTCTTCCTCTACCTGCTCCATTTCTGGTGGTGGGAATTCCGCCTGGTCCACGTGGCGCGCTGGAACTTCAACATCTACGTGTACATCTCGCTGTACGCACTGCTGCTGTACCTGCTGTGCGCCTTCACCTTCTCCAGCAGTGCCGACCAGTACCCGGGCTACCGCGACTACTACTACTCGCGCCGGCACTGGTTCTTCGGCGTGCTGGCGCTGGTCTACCTCGTCGACCTTGGGGACACGTGGATCAAGGGGGCCGGCTATTTCCATGCGTTCGGCACCGAGTACCTTGTGCGCAACATCGCGCACGTCGTCCTTGCCCTGGTCGCGATCGCGACGCGCAGCCCCCTGTACCACGGCGCGTTCGCGGTGTTGGCGCTCGCCTACCAGGTCTCGTGGATCCTGCGCCAGTTCGAGTTCGTCTGAGGGCGTCCCGGCCCTGGACTGTGCCGGGCCCGGGGACGGAAAAAAGCGAAAACCCGCCATGCGGCGGGTTCCGTTCCGGCAGGGGCCGGGAAGAATCTGGTGGCTATGGGTGGACTCGAACCACCGACCCCAGCATTATGAGTGCTGTGCTCTAACCGGCTGAGCTACATAGCCGTCATCCGGCCGCGCAGACCGCGGCGGGCCGGTCATTTTCCGGGCATCGGGGGGCCGCGTCAACGCCGCCCGGCTCGGCTTGCTCCCCGCGGGGAGGCCGTGGCAGAGTCGGGGGCAGTGGATTCGGAGTCCGCATCGTGATCGATCCGGACGGCTATCGCCCCAACGTCGGCATCGTCCTGATGAATGCCGACGGGCGCGTGTTCTGGGCGCGCCGGGTGCGCCGCGACGGCTGGCAGTTCCCCCAGGGCGGCATGAACAGCGACGAGACGCCGCTCGAGGCCATGTACCGCGAGCTGCGCGAGGAGACCGGCCTGCTGCCCGAGCACGTGGCCGTGCTGGGGGTGACCCCGGGCTGGCTGCGCTACCGGCTGCCGCGCCGCGCCATCCGCCGCGACGGCCGCGCGGTGTGCATCGGCCAGAAGCAGGTCTGGTTCCTGCTGCAGTTCATCGGCCGGGAAAGCGACCTGCGCCTGGACCTGACCGACAAGCCCGAGTTCGACCACTGGCGCTGGGTGGATTTCTGGTACCCGATCGACCACGTGGTCACGTTCAAGCGCGGGGTCTATGCCAGCGCCCTGCGACACCTGGCCCCGTACGCGCGTCAGGTCGTGGGGCCGGGTGCGATCCCGCCGATGTCCTTCGAGAACCGGCGCCATGGCCCGGGCCGCCACCGCAAGCGGCCGCGCGGGTCGGGCCGCCCCGGGACGCGGCGGGCCGGGCGCGAGGGTGGCGACCCGGCCCGGCCTGAACGCGGCTGAGATTGACACTGATTCTCATTTATGGCGCAATGGCGCCGGTCCCGGTCCGGTTGCCTGCCCGTGTACGTCTGCATCTGCAACGGTGTCACCGAATCCGATATCCGCGCGGCGGCCGCGGCCGGTTGCACTTCCGTGTCCGAATTGACCATGCGCACGGGCTGCGGGGCGTGTTGCGGCACCTGCCTGGACATGGCGCGCGATCTGCTCGAGGCCAGCCGGCCGTCCGCGGATGCGCCGCACGGCAACGTGATCCCGCTTCCGGTCGCCCGCGCCGCATGAGCCTGTCCCCGTCGCGGACGGGAATGCATCCGATTTTCGTTACGCCATCGTCGCCGCGAAGGCGCTAGAGTCCGCCCGTACACGTCCGGCGGGACACGACGATGAAAGGCGACAGCAAGGTCATCGAGTACCTCAACAAGGCCCTCTACAACGAGCTGACCGCGATCAACCAGTACTTCCTGCATTCGAAGATGCTGAAGAACTGGGGGCTCGCCGGGCTGGCCAGGCACGAGTACGAGGAATCGATCGACGAGATGAAGCACGCGGACATGCTGTCCGAGCGCATCCTGTTCCTCGAGGGCCTGCCCAACTTCCAGGCGCTGGGCAAGCTGAAGATCGGCGAAAACCCGGTCGAGATCCTGCGCTGCGACCTGGCGCTGGAGATGGAAGGCATCCCGTTGCTGCGCGAGGCGATCGCGTACTGCGAGGGCGTCGGCGACTACGTCAGCCGCAAGCTCTTCGCCGATATCCTCGAAAACGAGGAGGAACACGTGGACTGGCTCGAGACCCAGCTCGACCTGGTCGGGCGGATCGGCGAGCAGAACTACCTGCAGAGCTGGATGGAAGGCGAAGGGGACTGAACCCCGCCTTCCCCGCGCACAGCGCGGGCTTTCCGTTCCGCCTTCAGGCCTGCTGTTCGCGGCGCAGGCCCAGCAGGGCCTGGCGCGCGCGCGCGAACTCGTTGGCGATCAGCGCGACGGCGACGGCCGGGCGTTCGAGCGATCGTTCGCGCGCGGCCAGCTCCACGCGCTTGGCGGCAGCCGACAGCGACATCGCGCCGAGGTTGGCGCTGGAGGACTTGAGCGAGTGCGCGGCGTCGCGCAGCGCGTCGTAGTCAGGTCCAGCGGCGGCGTTTTCCAGCAGCGCGATCAGGCGCGGCGTGTCCTCGAGGAACACGTCGACCAGCCGGCCCACCTCGTCGCCCAGCATCGAGCGCAGGTCGTCGAGGATGGCCATGTCCAGCACCGGCGGCTGGGGACGGCGCACGGGCGTGGATGGTTGCGGGGCCGGGGCGGCGGACGCCTGTGTCGCGCCGGGGGACACGGCGTCCTGCGCGGCCGGGCCCGGGGCGGAAGGGGCGGCGGCACCGGGTGCGGCCGTCGTGGAGGGCGTGGCCGGCGCGGGAGGCTCGGCTGCAGGCGGGGCCACGGAACCGGCCTGTGGCGGCATGTGATCCGTCGGCATGGCCGCTGCGTCCACCGGCGGCGGGGCGGCGGCCGCGCCGCCGGGAACTTCCTGCTCGAGCATTTCGGCGAACTCCTCGGGCATGGAGGCCTGCGCGTGCTCGAACCAGCGGTGCAGGCAGCGCTCGAGCTCGCTGCGGGTCACCGGCTTGGCCAGGTAGTCGTCCATGCCGGCGTCGAGGCATTTCTGGCGGTCGCCGGCCATCGCGTTGGCGGTCATCGCGATGATCGGCAGGCGGCGGCCGGAGCCGCTGGCGGCCTCCATCTCGCGCCAGCGGCGGGTGGCGGTATAGCCGTCCATCACCGGCATCTGGCAGTCCATCAGCACGATGTCGTAGCGCGAGGCCGACATCCGCATCAGCGCCGCCTCGCCGTTGCTGGCCGTGTCGCAGGTGATGCCCAGCATGCCGAGCAGGCGCTGGCCGACCATCAGGTTGACCGGGTTGTCCTCGACCAGCAGCACGCGCGGCTTGCGCGCTTGTGCCTGGGGTTGCGTGGCTGCGGCGGGCCTTTCGCCCGGTGCGGGTTGGACGGGGCCGGTGGTGGGATGCTCGTCGTGCATGGCCTGGTCTTCCTGCGGGCGGGGGGTGCCAAGCAGCGCCTCGCGCAGGTCGGCATCGGGGGCCTGCCGACTGAGCAGCGTCACGTTGCGCAGCAGTTCCTCGGGTGGCGTTTCATCTCCGTAGAGGCAGACCAGCCGGAGGTTGCCATACACCGACTGGCGGCTGAGGTTGCGGTACAGCGCGAGCGCGCTGGGGCCGCGCATGCCGGCCAGGTCCGCAAGGACGATGGAATAGGCCCAGGGCGGCCCCTGGTTGGCGGCGGTGCGCACACGGTCCAGGGCTTCCTGGGTGGTTTCGGCCGTGCTCACCCGCAGGCCCCAGTTCGGCAGCAGCATGCTCAGGCGCAGGCGCAGGCGGGGGTCGGAGCTGAGCAGGAGCAGGCGCATGCCGGTCGGCGCCGTTTTTTCCTCCACCGGCATGTCACCCTGCACCTTGAGCAGCGGGATCTCGAACCAGAAGGTGGAGCCGACGCCGGGTTCGGACTCCACGCCGATGCGGCCGCCCATCAGGTCGACGATGCGCTTGGAGATCGCCAGGCCCAGGCCGGTGCCGCCATACAGCCGTGTGGTGGAGGCGTCGGCCTGGGTGAAGGCCTGGAACAGCCGCCCCTGCGCATCCTTCGGGATGCCGATGCCGGTGTCGCGCACTTCGAAGCGCAACAGGTGCTGCGCGGCGGTCTCGCCGATGCGGCGCAGGGTGACCGTGACCGAGCCGCGTTCGGTGAACTTGACCGAATTGCTGACCAGGTTGCCCAGCACCTGGCGCAGCCGCACCGGGTCGCCGCGCACCGGCAGGCGCACCGAGGGGTCGATCTGCAGGTACATGCGCAGGCCCTTGCTCTGCGCGGGCCGTTCCATCAGCTGCATGACCCCTTCGAGCAGCTCGCGCAGGTTGAAGCTGGTGGTTTCCAGTTCCAGCTTGTCCGCCTCGAGCTTGGAATAGTCGAGGATGTCATCGACGATGCGCAGCATCTGCTGCGCCGACAGGTAGGCGGTGCGCACCAGTTCGGCGTGGTCGGGTGCGAGCCTGGCGTGCATCAGCAGATCGAGCATCGGCACGATGCCGTTGAGCGGCGTGCGGATCTCGTGGCTCATGGTCGCCAGGAACTCGCCCTTGGCCATGACCGCCGACTCGGCGGCCTGCTTGGCCTCGCGCAGTTCCTGCTCGAGCCGGGTGTGCTGCTCCAGCTCGCCCTGCAGTTGCGCCAGCTGCTCCTCGCTGTGGTGGCAGCGCGCCAGGACGTCCTCGAATTCGAGTTCCCGCCGCCCCATGTCACGGACGAGCATGGCCAGCGCGGCCAACGCCAGCAGCGAAAGCCCGAGCGCGATTGCCGCCCAGGGGCCCTCCACCCCCAGCATCTGGAGCCCGATCGCCGCCGCGGTCCCGCCGGCGGCCCCCGGCGCCAACCATTTCAATACCTGCGTGACGGGAAGCGTGCGACCGGCCATGGTCCTGTGTCAGAGCACGGAATGGTGGAAGTCGAAATCGAGCCCTTCGGCGGCGTGCTGGACCAGGTTGCCCTGGATGAAATCGACGCCGCTCATCCAGAGCGTCGCGGCGGCCTGCGGGTTCTCCACCTGCTGGCCCACGACCAGCAGCCCGTGCCGGTGCGCCAGCTCGATGGCCTCGCGCATCTCGTCGCGCACGCCGGGGTCGTCGAGGCTTGACGAGTACTTCGCCGCGAGCCGCACGAACCCGAGAGGCAACTGCGCCAGCAGCGCCCGGCCTTCCGCGTCGGGACGGTACTGGCTCAGGCACAGCTGCACGCCGGCGGGGACCATCGCGCGGCAGAACTCCTGCAGCGACAGGGCATGGATCACGGCGTCGTCCTGGCGCACGTCCACCACCAGCGAAGGTCCCTCGATACCCGAGGACGACAGCAGCGTGAGCAGGTGGGCCGCGTAGCCGTCGCGGACCAGGGTCTGCGCCGATTGCGACACGAACAGGCGCACCAGGCGTCCTTCCGCATGGCGTTGCGCGAGCGTGTCGATCGCCATCTCGAGCGCGCGGCGGTCGACCTCGTGCAGCAGGCCGGCGGCGTCGGCCGCGGGCAGGAACTCGCCGGCGGTATAGAGCCGGCCCTGGCGGTCGCGCATGCGCGCCAGGGTCTGGTACTGGGCTTCGTTGCCCCCGGCCACGGCCACGATCGGCTGGAAGGCCAGTTCCAGGCCACCGCCCTCGATCGCCTCGCGCACCATGTCGAGCAGCGGGGTGTCCTGCCGTGGTTCGGCCGGCGCGGGCATCCACCCGGCGATGCCGATGGGACTGTTGCGCGCAGCGCGCAGCGCCTGCTCGGCGGCGGCGAGCGCGGAGCCCGCGTCCTCGAACCCGTGGGCGAGCGCGACGTGCCCGACCGTCGCGCGCAGGCGGATGGCCTGGTCCCTCGCCTGGAACGGCTGCCGTCCCAGGCCGTCACGCAGGGTACGGGCGAACTCCTCCGACCCGGCCGCGTCCATGCCGGGGACATAGACCAGGAAGGTGTTGTCGTTGAGCCGCGTGGCGGGAGCGTCGCCGACCAGGCTGCGCAGGTGCCGGCCGGCGCCGGTCAGGATGTCCTCGACCGTGGCGTAGCCGTAGCGGTCGCGCAGCGCCGAGACGCCCTCGATCTCCACGAAGAACAGGGCGCCACTGCGGGTCGAGGGGATCTCCGATGCCAGCAGTTGCAACAGCTGGGGACGCGTGCGCAGCCCGGTGGCAGGGTGGGTGCCGGCAGTGTCCCCGGCCTGGGGGGACGCGGCCTGCAGGGCACGGGCACGGCGCACGCGGCTCTGCAGGGTCAGCACCAGGTTGCGCGGGCGCACGGGCTTGGTCAGGAAGTCGTCGGCGCCGACGCCCAGCACCTCGAACCGCCGCTCGGGGTCCGGGTCGCCGGTGAGGAACACGATGGGGACGTTCCCGAGCGTCGGGTGGCTGCGGATCATTCCGGTCAGCTCGACGCCGTCGATGCCCGGCATGTGCAGGTCCATCAGCACCACGTCCGGGCGGAAGGATTCCATGTAGCCCAGCACCTCGTGCGGCACCAGGGCCACCATTGCCTCCATACCGGCGCCGTTGATCACGGTTTCGGCGAACAGCGCCTGGCTGGGGTCGTCCTCGACCACCAGCACGCGGTACCGCTCGCCGGAGGCCCCGGCGGCCGGCTGTGCCGCGACGGCGCCCGCGGGCGCCGGCAGGCGCGCCTCGGCGAGCGTGGCGGCGACCTGTTCGGCCTGCTCCTCCTCCGGCAGTTGCGGCGGCGGAGCGTCAGCGCCCCAGCGCCGCCAGTAGTGCGCCGGAGGGAACTCGGCCCGGTTGCGGTTGTCGGCGTTGGACATCCGCGACACTGTGCCGGGATGGCCGGGCGGAGGCAACTTTTTTCTGGTCCGCTCGGCGGCTGCCAGCAGCCGTGCCGCCAGCAGCGGGCCGGGCAGGTGCTGCGTGCGGCGCGCGCTGTGGATGGCCGACAGCAAGGTGCCCAGCGCACCCGCCCAGGGTGCGTCGAGGACGGAAACCTTGACGTGCAGCGTGCCGGTCTCGGCATCGAGCCGGGCCAGGAAATCGGCATCCGGCGACCCGGTGGCGCGCAGGCGGGCCACGACGGCATCGACGTGCCGGTGCAGCTCCAGCAGCAGTTCCCGTTCGATCCCGCCCTCGCCCGAGGGGGCCATGCTGTCCATCGTGTCGCATCCCCTGTGCCGCCCGGACCACGCGGGGGCACCGGGAATCACGTCATGGCGATCTGTCGGCGGCCAACGCGTGGCGCCCGGTCACGTTCATCAAGCCGCCGGGCGTGGCGTACGGCGGAACAGTTTGCGCCAGACCCACCACACCGCAAGTGCAAAAAGCACACTGGCCGTGACCACGATCCCCAGCGCGATCCAGGGATGGGCGAACGCCAGCGCCAGCGCGCCGACCACGGCGGCGTCCTCGGTGGCCGAGGCGGTCCAGTTGCTCACCGGTTCCGGCGATGTGTTCATCAATGCCCGCGATCCCGCCTTGAGCAGGTGGCTGGTCAGGGCCACGCCGGCGCCGGTGGCAAGCATGCCCGCGCCGAGTTCGCCGTCGGGCGAGAGCGCGGCCGCGGCGAGGAACGCGCCGGCCGGGATGCGGGCCAGGGTCTGCAGCAGGTCCCAAGCCGAATCCACGCCCGGGATCTTGTCGGCGAAGAACTCGGCGAGCGCGAGCACGCCCGAGACGCCGACCACCCAGGGCGAGGCCGCCGGCTCCAGCGCGGGAGGCAGGTCCAGCCAGCCGAGCATGCCGGCGATGCCGATGCCGAAGACGGTGAAGTAGACGCGTATCCCCGCCAGCCAGGCGAGCAGCACCCCGATCGCGAACAGGTGGGCTTGGGACATGGCGCGGCTCCCGTGGCCGTGGTGCGGCCGTGGACGGGCGCAGTATATGGACCGGTCCGGCTTGACGCAGGCTTAAGCCGCTGGCTATACCCTGCGGAATGACCGATTCCAAGCCCGCCGTGGAAGAGGATGCGGCTGCGGCCGCCCTGCATTTCCGCGAGCAGCATCCCTGGTGGGCCTACGGGCTGCTGGCGGTCCTCGTGCTGTCCCTGGTCTTCGGCCTGTGGGGCGTATGGACCGTCGTCACCGCGTCCGGCACCGACCACGCCGAGGTCGCACGGCTGCGCGGGCAGGTCGAGCAGCTCGAGCAGCAGGTCGCCACGCTGTCGCGGTCGGACCAGATCAGCCGCAACGCCAACCGCGACCTGCAGGCTACCCTGGCCGAGCGCGACGAGGAGATTGCCGGCCTGCGCGCCGACGTGGCCTTCTACGAGCGCCTGGTCGGCCCCACCGCGCAGCGGCGCGGGCTGGCGGTGCACGAGCTGGTGCTGCGGCCGCAGCCCGATGGGCGCGCCTGGCACTTCGTGGCCACCCTGACCCAGACCCTGAACCGCGATGCACCCAGCCAGGGGCGGCTGACCCTCTCGGTCGAGGGCACACGCGACGGCCGCCTGCAGAGGCTGTCCTGGTCGGACCTCCGGCAGCAGCCGGACGCCCCCGGCCGCGAGTACGCATTCAAGTATTTCCAGCGCGTCGAGGGCGACATCGTGCTGCCCGAGGGCTTCGTGCCGCTGCGCGTGCACGTGCGGCTGGTCCCGCAGGGAGGCGCGCCTGTCGAACAGTCCTTCCCATGGACGGATGCCGTCCGCGCCGGTGAGACCGGTTGAACTCGGCGCCGTGCCGCCCCATCCTGAGCACATGGAACCGTCCGTTTCCCATGACGCCCCCGGCTACCAGTCGCTCGACCGCCCGCTGGTGTTCACGCCCGCGGCCGCAGGCAAGGTGCGCGAACTGATCGCCGAGGAAGGCAATCCCGGGCTCAAGCTGCGCGTCTACATCCAGGGCGGCGGCTGCTCGGGCTTCCAGTACGGCTTCGAGTTCGACGAGCACCAGGCCGAGGACGACCTCGCCGTCACCACCGACGGCGTGACCCTCCTGGTCGACCCGCTCAGCCTGCAGTACCTGATCGGCGCCGAGGTCGACTACACCGAGAGCCTGCACGGGGCGCGGTTCACCATCCGCAACCCGAACGCCAGGTCGACCTGCGGCTGCGGGTCGTCGTTCACGGTCTGAGCGGCTGCCGTGGCGGCCACGCCGTTCGCTTTCGTCGACGGCGCGCTGGACCGCGCCGAGCACCTCCGCAACGACGAGGCGCGGCTGGCGGCGCTGTGGCCGCAGGCGCGCCTCCTGCTGCTCGACGCCGAGGGCAATGCCCTGGCCGGTGCCGACGGCGGGCCGTTCCCGCTCACCGGCGCGGAACGCGGCGAACGTGATCCGGATGCCGTGCTGCTCGGGCTGGATGCCGCTGGCCGTGCCTGGTTCGCGCTCACCGACGCGGATGCCGGCAGGGATGCGCCCCGGATCGACCTGCGCAGCGCCGCGGCGAACTGGCCGGTCCGCGAGGCCACCGCCTTCGCCCAGGCCCGCGCGGTGCTGCACTGGCGCGCGCGGCACCGCTACTGCGGCGCCTGCGGCGGCGCGCTGGCCTACGGGCGCGCCGGCTGGCTGGGGCGCTGCACCCGCTGCGGCAGCGAGCATTACCCGCGCACCGACCCGGCGGTGATCGTCGCCGTCAGCGACGGCGGGCGGCTGCTGCTCGGCCGGCAGCCGGGCTGGCCGCCGCGGCGCTACTCGACGCTGGCCGGGTTCGTCGAGCCCGGCGAGACCCTCGAGCAGACGGTCGTGCGCGAGGTGTTCGAGGAGTCGGCGGTACGCATCCGGCGCTGCCGCTACCTCGCCTCGCAGCCGTGGCCGTTCCCTTCGTCTCTGATGCTCGGCTTCGTCGCCGAGGCCCATCCCGACGTACCGCGCGCGAACCCGGACGAGCTGGAGGACGTGCGCTGGTTCAGCCGCGACGAGATCGGCGCCGCCCTGCGCGACGAAACGGCCGGACTGCTGCTGTCGCCGCGGCTGTCCATTTCGCGCTGGCTGATCGAGACCTGGTACTCGGCCGGTGGATCCGCGCGCGGCGCGTGAGCGCCCGGCCTGCCGCGTACGCCGCGATGGAATGAAAAACGGGAAGGGCGAACCCGCCGCTTCCCGTTCCAATATCGTATCACGAGGGGGGCTTGCGGCAAGGCCTCCGCCATGCGGTCCAATCGCCGGCCGAACGGGCAGGAGGCGAGGCCATGCGCGAATTGCCGCGGCGGCAGGGATCCCCGCGCGATATCCGTGCGCGCGAACCGTTGGCGGGCGGACATGCTGTCGTGGTCGCGGGTGGCGGCCCCACCGGCATGATGCTGGCCGGCGAACTGGCGCTGGCGGGCGTGGACGTGGCCATCGTCGAACGCGGCGCGGGAGACAGGCGTGCCGCGGCGCGCGCGGGCGGGTTGCAGGCGCGTACGCTCGAATTGCTCGACCAGCGCGGCATCGTCGACCGCTTCCTCGCGGAGGGACAGGTCGCGCAGGTCGCGGGGTTCGGTGGCATCCGGCTCGACATCAGCGACCTGTCCACGCGCCATCCGTACGGCCTGGCGTTGTGGCAGGAGCACGTCGAGCGCCTGCTCGCGGAGTGGATTTCCGGGCTCGGGGTGACGGTCCACCACGGCCACGAAGTCACGGGATTCGTCCAGGACGCGGACGGCGTGGATGTCCTGCTCGCGGACGGAGGCCGCCTGCGCACCGCTTACCTGGTCGGATGCGACGGCGGGCGCAGTACCGTGCGCAAGGCGGCCGGGATCGCGTTCCCCGGGTGGGACGCCAGCACCAGCCAGCTGATCGGCGAGGTGGAAATGACCGCGCAGCCGCCGATGGGCATCCACCGCAAGCCCGGGGGCTGTATGCCTTCGGCAGGCTGGAGTACCGCATCCGCGACGATGGCCGGATCGAATACGCCGAAGGCGGCCCGGTGCGGGTGATGGTGCCCGAACCACAGCCGCGCAGGGAACCACCGACGCTGGAGGACCTGCGCGCGGCCGTCGTGGAGGCATTCGGCACGGACTTCGGCATGCACAGCCCGCGGTTCCTTTCGCGCTTCACCGACATGGCGCGGCAGGCGGAACGTTATCGCGCCGGACGCGTGCTGCTGGCGGGCGACGCCGCACACGTCCATTCGCCGGTGGGCGGCCAGGGTCTGAACCTCGGCATGCAGGATGCCGTGAACCTCGGCTGGAAGCTGGCGCTGGTGGCAAAGGGCATCGCGCCGGATGCGCTGCTGGACAGCTACCAGGCCGAACGCCACCCGGTGGCCGCGCGCGTGCTGTCGGACACGCTGGCGCAGGTGGCGTTGCTGCGCACGGACGATCGCACCGAAGCCTTGCGGGCCGTGGTGGCCGGGATGTTGCGCATCGACGTGGTGCGCAGGCGTTTCGGCGCGCGCATGTCGGGGCTGGACATCCGCTACGACTTCGGCGATGGCCACCCGCTGCTCGGCTGCCGCATGCCCGACGTCGATCTGGCCACGGCGGCAGGAACGGTGCGTGCGCATGCCCTGCTGCATGCGGCGCGGCCCGTGCTGCTCGACCTCGGCGGGGCGGGAAGCATCGACCCGGGGCCATGGGCCGGCCGGGTGTGTCTGGTCGAGGCCCGCTGCGATGGCCCGTGGGAGCTTCCGGCTGACGGCGTGGTGCCGGCGTCGGCCGCCCTGCTGGTGCGGCCGGACGGGCACGTGGCCTGGGTCGGCGAAGGGGGCGACGCGGGCTTGCGGGAGGCGTTGGCGACCTGGTTCGGTCCGCCCGGCGCATGAGCGGCAGCGTCCGCCTGGGCCGGGGCCGGGCTAGGGCGCGTCCCCGCGCAGCTCGCGTACCCGCACCTCCAGCTCCGATGCGCGCACGCCGGGATCATGGACCGGCTCGCCGGCGGCCACCGCGACGCGGGCGCGGAAGCGCCGCGGCACGCGCATGCGGCCCAGCCGCGAGTCGCGCCGGCTCCACATGCTCGCCCACATCCCGCGCAGCGCCATCGGCACCACCGGTACCGCCTGCCCGCGCGCGGCCGCGCGCTGGACGATCTTCTCGATACCGGACTTGAACGGCGCGATTGCGCCGTCCTTCGTCAGGCCGCCCTCGGGGAAGATGCCGACGATCTCCCCCTTGGCCAGCGCCGCGTCGATCGCGTCGAACGCGCGCTGCAGCAGTTCCGGGTCCTCGCGCGCGCCGGCGATCGGGATCGCCCTGGCGGTGCGGAAGATCCAGCGCATCACCGGGATGTCGAAGATCCGGTGGTACATCACGAACCGCACCGGCCGCGGGATCGTCGCCGCCAGGATCAGCGCGTCCATGTAGCTGACGTGGTTGCACACCACCAGCGCCGGGCCTTCGTCCGGCACGTGCCTCTCGATGCCGTGCAGCTCCAGCCGGTACAGCGTGCGCACCATCAGCCAGCTGACGAAGCGCATGAAGAACTCGGGCACCAGGGTGAAGATCCACAGCGCCACCAGGATGCTGGCGATGCCCAGCGCCAGGAACAGCCGCGGGATCGTCCAGCCGGCCAGCGACTGCAGCAGCACGCCGCCGACCGCCGCTGCGACGATGAACGCCGCGTTCTGGATGTTCATGCCCGCGATCACCCGCGACAGCTCGCCCCGCGGGGTGCGCGACTGGATCAGCGCGAACAGCGGCACCACGAAGAAGCCGGCGAACAGGCCGATGCCGGCGAGGTCCAGCACCACGCGCCACGCGCCATCGCGCGCGAGGAAGCCGGCCACGTCCAGGCCTTCCTTCGGCGACACATCGGGCTGGGCCAAGGCCAGGTGCAGGATGCAGGCGCTCATGCCGAACGCGCCCAGCGGCACCAGGCCGATTTCCACCGTGCGCCCGGACAGATTCTCGCACAGCAGCGAGCCGATGCCGACGCCGACCGAGAACAGCGCCAGCGCGAACACGTACAGCGTCGGCGTGCCGCCCAGGTGCGTCTCGGCGTAGACCGGCAGGTTGCCGGTGAGCATGGTGCCGACGAACCAGAACCACGACACGCCGAGCACGCTGTTGCGCACCGCCGGCTGCTTCCGCGCCAGGCGCAGCACGCGGATCGATTCCGGCAGCGGGTTCCAGTTGACCGCGAGGTCCGGCGCGCCCGCCTCCACCCGCGGGATCGCGCGCGCAGTGAGGTTGCCGGCGACCGCCAGCGCGACCACCGACACCGAGGCCACCAGCGCGCCGTGCTCGCCGGCCACCGCGAAGATCAGTCCGCCGAACAGCATGCCCAGCAGGATCGAGATCGAGGTGCCCATCTCGACCAGGCCGTTGCCGCCGGTGAGTTCCTCGGGCGCCAGCACCGAGGGCAGGATCGAGTACTTCACCGGGCCGAACAGCGTGGACTGCAGGCCGGTCGCGAACAGCGCCACCAGCAGCAGCGGCATGCTCTGCAGCAGGAAGCCGACCGCCGCGAACGACATGATCGCGATCTCCATCGCCGTGGTGATGCGGATCAGCCGTGACTTCTCCAGCTTCTCCGCGATCTGCCCGGCGGTGGCCGAGAACAGGAAGTAGGGCAGGATGAAGATGGCCGGCGCCAGCTGGGTGTAGATGCCGCGCGTGCCCTCGTCGATCGCGCCGGCGGCGACCATGGTCGCCAGCAGGCCGATGATCGCCTGGCGGAACACGTTGTCGTTGAACGCGCCCAGCGCCTGCACCACGAAGTAGGGCAGGAAGCGGCGCTGCCTGAGCAGGTCGAACTGGCTGTGGGCCATGCGGGCTCCGCGCGATGGACCGGTGGAGTCTAGCCGTCCCGGCCGGCCGCGCGCAGCGGGGGGCTGTCCGGCATTCCGTGCCGCGGGGCCCCGGATTCCGTGCAGGGCGGCTATCCTCAGTCTGGACAGAATGGGCGGAACCGGAGGGAGGTGCGCATGGCGGTCTGGCTGGTCCGGGCGGGGTCGCACGGCGAATACGAGCAGAAATTCCTGGAGGAATCCCGGGTGTACCTGACCTGGGATGGGTTTGCGCGGGACCTGTCGAAGATCGTTGACCGCCAGGGCCTGATCCTGGCGCTGCAGCAGGACTATCCAGAAGCCAAAACCAGAACCATCCAGAACTGGGCCAGCCAGATCTGGCCGTTTGCTCACGAGATCAAGACGGGTGACTGGGTGGTCCTGCCCCTGAAGAGGCAACGTGCGATCCAGATCGGCGAGATCAGTGGGCCCTACCGCTTCGAGCCTTCCAATCCGGACCCATATTTCCATTGGCGTGACGTGAAGTGGATTGGTGACGCGATTCCCCGCTCGCATTTCGGCAAGGACCTGCTCAATTCGTTCGGGGCCTTCATGACCATCTGCCGGATCCAGCGCAACAATGCCGAGGCACGCCTGAGTGCGATGCAGAAAAATGGCTGGAAGCCGGAATCAATGGCGGCGGTGATGTCCCCGGGTACGACCCAGCAGGGGTTCGGGATCACGGACGGCGAAGCCGCCGAAACCGATCTGGAAGAGCTGGCGCGCGACCAGATCGCACGCCTGATCATGGCGAAGTTCAAGGGGCACGGCCTGACCCGGCTCGTCGAGGCGATCCTGCGGGCGCAGGGATACACGACCTGGCGCAGCCCGGAAGGCGCAGATGGCGGTGCGGACATCCTGGCAGGCGCAGGTCCGTTGGGATTCGGTTCGCCACGGCTCTGCGTGGAAGTCAAGTCGGAACAGACCCCGATCGATCGCCCGACGGTGGACAAGCTGCTTGGAGCGATGACAAAGTTTGGCGCCAACGAGGGGCTGTTCGTGTCGTGGGGCGGGTTCAAGTCGAATGTACAGAGAGAGCTGGCTGGCAGTTTCTTCCGGTTGCGGCTGTGGAGCCAGCAGGACCTGCTCGAGCAGCTGTTTCAGAACTACGACAGGCTCGATGAGGACATCAGAGCCGAACTGCCACTGAAACGTATCTGGTCGGTGGCGTTGCAGGACGAATAGGCATCCAGGATCGAAGATCACCGCTCCCGCGGCCCGCACGCACCGTTCCAGCCGCGCCATCCCCGCCCCGCACGGGGAGCGCTACAGTGCGGGCAGGTTCCCGGGGATGCAGCCCATGTCCACGCCGCTGATGCCAGCCGCGTTCCTCGGCCACGGCAGCCCGATGAACGCGCTGGAGCGCAACCGCTACACCGATGCCTGGCGCGCGTTCGGCGCGTCGGTGCCGCGGCCGCGCGCGATCCTGGTGGTGTCCGCGCACTGGTACGTGCCGGTGCTGGCGGTGACGGCGATGCCGTGGCCGCGCACGATCCACGATTTCTTCGGGTTTCCACGCGAACTGTTCGAGCTGCAGTATTCGGCACCGGGCCTGCCGGAGCTGGCCGGGGAGGTGGCGGAGCTGGCGAAGCCGGACCGCGTCGGCGCCGACGTGGACGGCTGGGGCCTGGACCATGGCGCCTGGTCGGTGCTGGTACACGCGTTCCCGGCCGCCGACGTTCCGGTGGTGCAGCTGTCGCTGGACCTGCGCCGTCCGCCCGGGTGGCACTTCGAGCTTGGCGCGAGGCTGGCGAAGCTGCGCGAGCGCGGCGTGCTGGTGGTCGGAAGTGGCAACGTGGTGCACAACCTGCGTGCGCTCGACTGGAACAGTCCCGACGGCGCGTACGACTGGACGCGCAGGTTCGGGGAACACGCGCGGAAGATCATGCTGGAGCGGCCGCACGACGCGCCTTCGCTGGTGGCGCACCTGGATTTCCGGATGGCGGCGCCGACGCCGGACCATTTCCTGCCGCTGCTGTACCTCGCCGGCATGGCGGCTGCGGCGGGCCGCCCGGCGGAAGTGCTGGTGGACGGCTACGCCTACGGTTCGCTGTCGATGACCGCGTACACCCTCGGCGTGCACTGCCCGGAGACGGCCGGGGGCAGGGGTGCCGCGCCGATCGGCACGCGCCTGCCGCCGGAAGACGCCAACATCTGAATGCCGCGGGCCCGCGATCGCCACAATACCGCCGCGTGTTGCGCGCGCCGTGCGTCTGTATTCCGGCGGTGGCGTTGAAGCGGACGCCGGCACCGCCAACATGGAAGGCAGCGATCCATTGCATCCGAAGGCCCCTTTGAGCCTGCTGTTCTCTCCCCTCGAACTGGGACCGCTGACGCTTCCCAACCGCATCGTCATCGCGCCGATGTGCCAGTACTCTGCCGACGATGGGCGCGCGGGCCCCTGGCACCACGCGCACTGGGCCAACCTCGCCCTGTCCGGCGCCGGGCTGACCATCCTCGAGGCGACCGCGGTCGATCCGGCCGGGCGCATCACCTGGGCCGACATCGGCCTGTGGGATGACGCCACCGAACGCGCGTTCGCCGACGCGCTGGCGGTGGCGCGGCATTGCGCGCCGGGCGCGCGGATCGGCGTGCAGCTGGCGCATGCCGGGCGCAAGGCCTCGACCCATCACCCGTGGGATGGTGGTGCCGCGATCCCGCCCGGCGATCCGAGCGGCTGGCAGACCGTCTCGGCTTCGGCGCAGCCCTACCGCGAAGGCGATCCCGCGCCGCGCGAACTGGATGCCGACGGGATCGACGCCGTCGTTGCCGCATTCGCCGGCAGTGCCTGCCGCGCCGCGAGGCTGGGGCTGGACCTGGTCGAGATCCACGCCGCGCACGGTTACCTGCTGCACCAGTTCCTGTCACCGCTGTCGAACCGGCGCACCGACGGGTATGGCGGCAGCCTGGAGAACCGGATGCGCCTGGTGTTGCGCGTGTTCGACGCGGTGCGCGAGGCGCTGCCCGGCCACCTCGCGCTGGGCGTGCGCATCTCGGCGACCGACTGGGTCGAGGGCGGCTGGGACCTGGCACAGAGCATCGAACTGGCGAAGGCGCTGGATGCGCGCGGCTGCCACTTCATCCACGTTTCGACCGGCGGGCTGGACCCGCGCCAGAAGCTGCAGGACGGCCCCGGCTACCAGGTGCCGTTCGCCGAGGCGATCCGGCGCGAAGTGAAGATGGCGGTGATCGCCGTGGGGCTGATCACCGAGCCCGCGCAGGCCGAGGAGATCCTGCGGCATGGGCGCGCCGACGCGGTTGCGTTGGCGCGCGGCATCCTCTACGACCCGCGCTGGCCCTGGCACGCGGCGGCGGCGCTGGGCGAGCGGATCGCGGTGGCGCCGCAGTACCTGCGCGCCGCGCCGCAGGGACATCGTGACATGCTGGTGCCGTTCGCGGGGCAGTGAACGGGAAAGCGGGCGTGCCGTTGCCGGCACGCCCGCCCCGCTTCAGCCCTGGCGCATGCGCGCGATCGCGCGCCAGCCGATGTCGTGGCGGTGGAACTCGCCGGGCCAGGAGATGCCGGCCACCTCGGCGTACGCGCGGCGCTGCGCGTCGGCGATGTCGTCGCCCAGCGCGCACACGCACAGCACGCGCCCGCCTGCGGTGAGCACCTGGCCGCCCTCGAGCCGGGTGCCGGCGTGGAAGACCTTGGTGCCCTCGACGTCGGGCGCGTCCCAGGCGTTGATGACGTCGCCGATGCGCGCGGCGCCCGGGTAGCCTTCCGCGGCCATCACCACGCCCAGCGCCGGGCGGGGGTCCCATCGCGCCTCGACCTCGTGCAGGCGGCCATCGATGGCGGCTTCGACCAGGTCCACCAGGTCGGACTGCAGGCGCATCATCACCGGCTGCGTCTCCGGGTCGCCGAAGCGCACGTTGAACTCGATGACCTTCGGTGCGCCACCCGGCGTGATCATCAGGCCGGCGTAGAGGAAGCCGGTGAACGGTGTGCCCTCCGCGGCCATCCCGCGCACGGTGGGCTCGATGATCTCGCGCATGATCCGCGCGTGCACTTCCGGCGTGACCACCGGCGCGGGCGAGTACGCGCCCATGCCGCCGGTGTTGGGGCCGGTGTCGCCGTCGCCCACGCGCTTGTGGTCCTGCGAAGTCGCCATCGGCAGTGCGTGGCTGCCGTCCACCATGGCGATGAAGCTGGCTTCCTCGCCCTCGAGGAATTCCTCGACCACCACCCGGGTGCCGGCCAGCCCGAACACGTTTTCGGCCAGCATGTCGTGCACCGCGGCCTCGGCTTCCTCCACGGAGGTCGCCACGACCACGCCCTTGCCCGCGGCCAGGCCGTCGGCCTTGACCACGATCGGCGCGCCCTTCCCGCGGATATAGGCCAGCGCTGGTTCTTCCTCTGTGAACACCGCGTAGTGCGCGGTGGGGATGCCATGGCGTCTGAGGAAATCCTTGGCGAAGGCCTTGCTGCCTTCCAGCTGCGCGGCCGCGGCGGTCGGCCCGAAGATGCGCAGTCCGGCGGCGCGGAAACGGTCCACCACGCCGGCGACCAGCGGGGCCTCGGGGCCGACCACTGTCAGCGCGACGCCCTCGTCGCGGGCCAGCTGCAGCAGGCCGTCGATGTCGGTCGCCTTGACCGCGGCGTTGCGGCATTTGTCCTCGGTGGCGGTGCCGGCGTTGCCGGGTGCGACGATCACCCCGGACACGCGTGGCGATTGCGCGAGCTTCCAGGCCAGCGCGTGTTCGCGGCCACCGGAGCCGATGACCAGGATCTTCATGGGGTTGCCTCCATCGTTGCGGCGCGTGCGCATTCGCGCGCGGGCAGTTCGGTCTCGAAGAACACGTCGTCGAAGCGGTCCACGAAGCGGCGCACGAGCATGGCATCCGAGGCGAGCAGCGGGCGCAGCGCGGGCAGTCCGCACAGGTCCTGCATCTGCTGCTGTTCGCTGCGCCGCAGCTCGTCGAACCGCGGGTGCCCGCGGGTCTTCGCGGCGGTGCCTTCCGGGCTGCGCACCACCAGCACCAGACGGTTGCCCTCGATGGTCACCGATTCGGTCACGAGGTCCTCGTAGTAGGGCGCAGGAAGCGCTGCCGCGAGCGCGTCGCGGGCCTGTCGCAGTTCGGCCTGGCCGCCGCCGCAGGCGGCCAGCGCCGACAGGGTTGCCGCCACCATGGCCAAACGCAGGCGGTTCGTGTCCGCGGACATGGGCCGCTCCATGCGGGTCAGTGGCGGAAGTGGCGCACGCCGGTGAAGACCATGGCGATGCCATGCTCGTCGGCGGCGGCGATCACCTCGGCGTCGCGCATCGAGCCGCCGGGCTGGATCACCGCCTTGATGCCGGCGGCGGCCGCGGCGTCGATGCCGTCGCGGAACGGGAAGAAGGCGTCGGAGGCCATGACCGAACCTTCCACCGGCAGGCCGGCGTCCTGCGCCTTGATGCCGGCGATGCGCGCCGAGTACACGCGGCTCATCTGCCCGGCGCCGACACCGATGGTGCGGTTGTCCCTGGCGTAGACGATGGCGTTGGACTTGACGAACTTGGCCACCTTCCAGGCGAACAGCAGGTCCTCGAACTGCTGTCCGGTCGGCGCAAGCTTCGTGACCACCTTCAGGTCGTCGCGGGTGACCACGCGGTCGTCGGCGGTCTGCAGCAGCAGGCCGGAGCCGACGCGCTTGCAGTCGATGGAGCCGGGCACCGGCGGCGCGAACGGGATGCGCAGCACGCGCACGTTGGCCTTCTTCCTGGCGAATTCGAGTGCGCCGTCGTCGTAGTCGGGCGCGATCAGCACCTCGACGAACTGGCGCTCGAGGATGGTGCGCACCGTGGTCGCGTCCACCGGGCGGTTGAAGGCGATGATGCCGCCGAAGGCGCTGGTCGGGTCGGTGGCCCAGGCGTGTTCGTAGGCCTCGGCCACCGTGGCGGCCACCGCCACGCCGCAGGGGTTGGCGTGCTTGACGATGACGCAGGCCGGGGCGTCGAACTGGCGCGCGCACTCCCAGGCCGCGTCGCTGTCGGCGATGTTGTTGTAGCTCAGCTCCTTGCCCTGCAGCTGGGTGAAGGTGGCCAGCGAGCCCGGGGCCGGCTGCAGGTCGCGGTAGAACGCGGCCTGCTGGTGCGGGTTCTCGCCGTAGCGCAGGTCCATCACCTTGACGAAGTTGCCGTTGAACTGCGCCGGGAACAGGCCGCGGTTGCGCGCACCTTCGTCGGAGGGCTCGGCCATGGCCGAAAGCACGTCGCTGATGCGCGCGTCGTACTGGGCCACGCGGTTGAAGGCGGCCACGGCCAGGGCGAAGCGGGTGCGCAGGGACAGGGCGCCGCCGTTGGCCTCCAGTTCCTGCAGCAGGCCGGCGTACTGCGCCGGGTCGGTGGCCACGGCCACGTGGGCGAAGTTCTTGGCCGCCGCGCGCAGCATGGCCGGGCCGCCGATGTCGATGTTCTCGATGATGTCCTCGAACTTCGCGTCCCGGTTGGCGGTGACCTGCTCGAACGGGTACAGGTTCAACACCAGCAGGTCGATCGGCTCGATGCCGTGCCCGGCCATCACCGCGTCGTCCACGCCGCGCCGCCCGAGCAGGGCGCCGTGCACCTTCGGGTGCAGGGTCTTGACCCGGCCGTCCATGATCTCGGGGAAGCCGGTGACCTCGGAGACATCCTTCACGGCCAGACCGGCCTCGCGCAGGGCGCGGGCGGTGCCGCCGGTGGACAGCAGCTCGATGTCGTGGGCGGCGAGGGCGCGGGCGAGTTCGATCAGGCCGGTCTTGTCCGAAACGGACAGCAGGGCCCGGCGGATGGGCTGCAGGTCTGGCATCGCAGGGGGAGGTGCTTGCGGACGGGCCGTGTATTGTAGTCTGCGGGCGGCAGGTCCCCCGGGGGAATGCATGGAGATCGGCGCGTTGTTTGGGCGGTTCCCGGGCCGGTTGCGCCCGCGTGCGCCCGGTGCGGGCGGAAACGGGGGCGGGTGATGCCCGCGGCGGCCGGCCGGCTCGATCCTTCCCGCCACCCGGGGCTGGCGCGCGGGATCCCGCTTGCGTGGGGATTCGCCGAGGCGACGCTGTTCTTCGTGCTGCCCGAGATGTGGATCACCTGGGTGGCGCTGCACGGCCTGCGCCAGGGCATGGCCGCGGCGGCCTGGGTGCTGGCGGGCGCCCTTGCCGGTGGCATTGCGGTCCATCTCGCCGCGCACTGGAACCAGATGGCCGTGCTGGCGCTGATGGAGCGGATCCCGGGGATCGACGCCCCGCTGATCATGCGCGCCTACGACCAGCTCGAGCGCCACGGCTGGGCGGGACTGCTGCAGGGTGCGCTCGGCGGCGTGCCCTGGAAGCTGTACGCGACGGTGGCCGCTGGCCTGGACTTCGGGCTTCCTGTGTTCGTCGTGGCGACGGCGGTCGCGCGCGGGTTGCGCTTCGCCCTGTTCGCGCTGGCGGCGTGGCTGGTCGCGCGCTGGTGCCTGCCGCGGATCGGGATGGTGCGTCTGCGCCTGCTCTGGCTTGCGGCGTGGATCGCGGGCTGCGCGCTGCATTGGGCGTAGCCGCGGGCGTGGTGGTGGCCAGCGCCGGTCCGCGCCACGCGTGAATGCGCCGGATGATCTAGATGATCCCGTACTCGCGCAGCTTCTTGCGCAGGGTGGCGCGGTGGATGCCCAGCAGCGTCGCGGCGCGGCTCTGGTTGCCGTCGCAGTGGTTCAGTACTTCCACGAACAACGGGATCTCGAGCTCGCGCAAGGCGATCTGGTAGAGGTTGTCGGTGGAGTTGCCGTTGAGGTCCCCGAGGTAGCGGCGCACGGAGTTCGCCACGTGCTCGCGCAAGGGCGTGCGCTGCGGGGCGTCGTTGCGGTCGCTGCTGTTCAAGCCTGGTTCCCGGATGCTGTTGCCGTCTTCCGCCGCGACAGGTGGCGGGACAGGCGAGTCTAGCGCGTCCTCCGCGCACGCGCCAAACGCGCCACGTATTCAGCGCAGGTCGAAGGAGAACGCGACGACGTCGGCCGCCGGCTCGACCACGTCCAGCCTGATCATGGCGCTCTGCCCGCTGGCCAGCGTTTCTTCCGCGGGCGGGCCGCCCAGGTATTCCTCCGGCGCGAACGCGCGCACGCCGGCGATGCGGCCGTCCGCATCGGACAGGGTCAGCACCAGCGTCGGCCATGCCTGCGGCCAGCGCGCGTCGTTGCGGAAGGTCGCGGTCGCGCGCAGCACGCCGGGACGGCCGGGATCGGGGCGCACGTCGCGCGAGAGCAGGGTGAGCGCGGCAGGTTCGCGCCATGGCGGCAGGGAACAGCCGGACACCCTGCACAGCGCGGCGACGATCGGGCGCCACCCGGCATCCATCGCCAGTCGCGCCCGGTTCGCCAGCAGGACCTGCAGTACGAGCAGCAGGCCCAGGGCGGCGATCGCCATGGGCATGGCCCGGCGCAATCGCGATGGCGCGGATGGGCGCGGACTGCGGGGTGCGGTGAAACTCGGGGCGGGTTTGCCCGGCGCTGCGGGGATGGCGGGCCCGGCAGCGTCCCCCGGGCCGCCGCCGTTGGCGGGCGCGGGCGAGGCCGGGGGCGCGGTATCCGCGGCATCCGCGGTATCCGCCGTGGCGTCCGTGGCGTCCGTGGCGGCGGCCGTTTCGGCGGTTCCGCCGGCATCCACCGTATCCGGGACGGATGGCGGCCCGGGAGGTGCGGGGACGACGGAAGGAACTGCCGGTTGCGCTTTCGTGTCCGCGGCATCGGCGAGCGCGGTGGCCGCCGGGGCGGTGGACACGGGGACCGGTGCCGGTGCAGGCGCAGGTGCCGGCGCGTCGTGCCCGCGCAACCGCCCCGCGCAATGCGGGCAGCGCTCCGGCGGTTCGTCGGTCACGGGGTCGGTCGCGACCAGCGCGTTGCAGTGCCGGCAATTGGTGAACATGCGGTTATTCAAGCATGCCGTGGCACGCGCGATGCGTGCGCGCGGTCACTTGCGCACGCCGTCGATGCGGATCCAGTCGCCTTCGCGCGCCACCTGCAGGTGGTCGAACCACTGGCGGTAGCGCCGCAGCAGCTCGTCTTCCTGGCCGTCGAGAATGCCCGACAGCGCGATCCGGCCGCCGGGCGCGGTGCGCTCGGCCAGCAGGTCGGCGAGCGCGTCGAGCGCGGAAGCGAGGATGTTGGCGACGACCACCGCGCAGGCTTCCGCCGGTGCTTCCTGCGGGGCGTACACGGCGATGCGGTCCGCCAGCCCGTTGCGCTCCGCGTTGTCGCGGGTGGCGGCGAGCGCCTGCGGGTCGTTGTCGATGCCGATGGCGCGCGCCGCGCCCAGTTTCAGCGCGGCCAGCGCGAGGATGCCGCTGCCGCAGCCGAAGTCGAGCACGGTGCGGCCCTGCAGCGCGCCTTCGCCGGCCAGCCCGTCCAGCCAGCGCAGGCACAGCGCGGTGGTGGGGTGGGTGCCCGAGCCGAACGCCAGGCCCGGGTCGAGCCGCACCACGGCGGCGTCCGCCGCCTGTGCTTCTTCCGGGGCTTCGCGGTTCCAGGGCACGATCCACGTGCGCCCGCCGAAGCGCAGGGGCTCGTACTGGTCCATCCACGCGCGTTCCCAGTCCTGGTCCTCGACCCTGCGGAAAGCCGCACGCGTCCAGTCCACGCCGGGATCGAACGCCTCCAGTGCGGCCAGCAGCACCAGGGGATCACTGCCGCCTGGGAACAGCGCGGCCAGCACCATCTCGCGCCACAGCGGCGTCTCGCCGACGCCGGGCTCGAAGATCGCCTGCTCGTCGGGCTCGTCCAGGTGCGCGTCCTGCATCGTCACCGAGAGCGCGCCCACGTCTTCCAGCGCGCGCTCGATGCGCGGCTGCTCGGCGTCGGTGCAGGGGATGGAGAGCTCGAGGAAGGGCATGGCGCGGGTACCGGAGAGCGGGGCGGGAATCGTAGCCCATGCCGCGGGAGCGGCCGTGATCCGTGCCGGGCATGTTCCGGCCGGCCTCCGCATCATCCGTTCATGGACGGGACAGCAAGGCGCGGGCCCGGGGATTCAGGGGGTGGTTAGAATGCGGCGCTCCTTCCGGGCTTGCGCGCGCCGGCGCATGCCCGGCAGTCCCAGCAGCGACGCCCGATGCGCGACGAACCATCCACGCGGACGATGGTAGGCGGCCTGCCTGCAAGGCGTGCGGGCGGGCGCATCTGCGTCGTGTTCGGGGCGGGCCTGGCCGCGCTGCTGCTGCTGGCGCTGGCGCAGGCGTTCCGCATGTCGCCCCCCTCACCCGCCGCGCCGGTCGCGGCCGCGGGTGGTGCCGTGGAAACCGGGCCGTCCGTACCGTTGGCCGCCGCGTCCGTGCAGGCCACGCGACCGCCCGTCGCCGCTCCGCCGCGGGCCGCGCTGGCCACGGTCGTGCCGTCGCGCCTGCGTCGGATGTTCGACCATGCCGACGACCTCTATGCCTATTCCCGCGAACTGGTGCCGGAGATCCGTGCCGGCAATGCCGAGGCGATGTGGCTGATGAGCCGCGTGGTCGACTATTGCGCCTCGTACGCGTCCAACCCCTCGGCATATGCCGAGGACAGCCGCGCGCTCGGCACGCTGCGCATACCGGCATCGGTGGCGATGGCGGCCGCGCGCAACCGGGTCGGCGAGCGTTGCAGGCGCTTCACCGCCGGCGACGGCTTCACGCCTGCGCTGGCGCGGCAGTTGCGTCTGGACGCGGTGAGGGCGGGCAGCCTGGCGGCCGAGGCGGAGCTGTTTTCCGCGGGCGAGCCGATCTCGCCCGACGCGGACTACGCCGGGGACCTGGTCGACCGCGTGCGCAGCTCGCGTGACCCGGACGCGTACAACGCGATCGCCCCGGCGATGGCCGGCGAGGGGTTTGCGGGCACGACGGCATTGCCGGATGGACTGGACAGGCTCGCGCCGCAGTTCCGGATGCTGGTCTGGCAGCTCGCCGCCTGCCGGCTGGGCCTGGATTGCGGCCCGGACAGCGCGCTGATGACGGCCTACTGCGTCAATGGCGGCATCTGCTCGCGCGACCCGGGACAGGGGTTCGAGGATTTCGTGTTCGACGCCGCCATTCCGCGGCAAAGCGCCGGGCTGGTCAGGAAACTGGTCGACGCGCTGGTGGCGGATATCGGAGGAGGTCAATGAAGTTGGGCTTCAGGTTCCGCAGGTTCAGTGCACTGTTCTGGCTGCTGCTGTTCACGGCGTATTCGGTGGCCGCGATGGGCGTGGTGATCCTGGATGCGGCCGACGGCGGGCTCGACGGTTTGTCGGGGGTCTCGACCGTGACGATCCACGCCGACGAGGAGATGCGCAGTCTGGGCGCCTCGCAGCTGGCGGCGGTGTACCGCGCGCGCAGCGGCGTGCCGTTCATGTCGCTGCCGCCGGGCAGCACGGTCAAGGTGGTCTGGCCGGACGGGTCGAGCGAGTACGTCGTGGTGGTCGATCCCGCCTCGCGCACGGGCATGAAGCCGGTCCCGGGCACCCAGCAGCCGGCCCCGGATGGCGCCGGGGCCGGAAGCATGAAGGCCCCGGCCACGGCCCCGGCCCGGGAAGAGGGGTTCTGAGTCAGCCGATCGAGAGCGACTTCTCGCGGCGCTCGGCCAGCCGCTTCTCGAGGTAGTGGATGTTCTGGCCGCCGGCCTGGAATCCGCCGTCGGCCATGATCCGCTGCTGCAGCGGGATGTTGGTCCTGATCCCGTCCACCACCATCTCGGACAGCGCCACGCGCATGCGCGCGATCGCCTCGGCGCGGTCGGCGCCGTGCACGATCAGCTTGCCGATCATCGAGTCGTAGTTCGGCGGCACCACGTAGCCCTCGTAGATGTGCGAGTCCACGCGCACGCCCGGTCCGCCGGGGGTATGGAAATGCTGGATCCGTCCCGGCGAGGGCAGGAAGGTGTCCGGGTCCTCGGCGTTGATCCGGCACTCGATGGCGTGGCCGCGCAGCACCACGTCCTCCTGCCGGATCGTCAGCTTCTCCCCGGCGGCGATCTTCAGCTGCTCGCGCACCAGGTCGATGCCGGTGACCATCTCGGTGACCGGGTGCTCCACCTGGATGCGGGTGTTCATCTCGATGAAATAGAAGCGGCCGTTCTCGTACAGGAACTCGAACGTGCCGGCGCCGCGGTAGCCGATGCGCAGGCAGGCCTCGACGCAGATCCGGCCGATCTCCTCGCGTTGCTCCGGGGTGATGCCCGGCGCCGGCGCCTCCTCCACCACCTTCTGGTGGCGGCGCTGCATCGAGCAGTCGCGCTCGCCGAGGTGGATCGCGTTGCCCTGGCCGTCGGCGAGCACCTGGATCTCGATGTGGCGCGGGTTCTCCAGGAATTTCTCCATGTAGACCTCGCCGTTGCCGAAGGCGGCCCTGGCCTCCGACTTGGTGGTCTCGATCGCGGTCCTGAGCGCGGCCTCGGAATGCACCACCCTCATGCCGCGCCCGCCGCCGCCGCCCGCGGCCTTGATGATCACCGGGTAGCCGATCTCGCGCGCGATCCTGGCGTTGGTCGCGAAGTCGTCGTCGAGCGGACCGCCGGAGCCGGGCACGCAGGGCACGCCCGCGGCCTTCATCGCGCGGATTGCCTCGACCTTGTCGCCCATCAGGCGGATGGTCTCCGGGCGCGGGCCGATGAAGATGAAGCCGGATTTCTCCACGCGCTCGGCGAAGTCGGCGTTCTCGGAGAGGAAGCCGTAGCCCGGGTGGATCGCCTGGGCGTCGGTGACCTCGGCCGCGGCGATGATCGCCGGGATGTTGAGGTAGCTCTCGGCCGACGGTGCCGGGCCGATGCACACCGATTCGTCGGCCATGGCCACATGCTTGAGGTTGCGGTCCACGGTGGAGTGGACCGCGACGGTGCGGATGCCCATCGCGTGGCAGGCGCGCAGCACGCGCAACGCGATTTCGCCGCGGTTGGCGATGACGACCTTGTCCAGCATCGGGCGGACCTCAGTTGATCACGAACAGCGGCTGGTCGAACTCGACCGGCTGGGCGTTCTCGCACAGGATCGCGACCACGGTGCCCGAGACGTCGGCCTCGATCGGGTTGAACATCTTCATCGCCTCGATGATGCCGAGCGTGTCGCCGGCCTTGACCTGCTGGCCGACGGTGACGAACGGCGGCTTGTCCGGGGCGGGGGCGGCGTAGAACGTGCCGACCATCGGTGACTTGACGACGTGGCCGTCCGGCAGCGCGGGTCCCGCGGGCTCCTGGCGGCCGCCGGTGGCGGCGTCCACCGGCGAGCGCATCGGCATCACCTCGGCTGCGGGCGCGGCCGGGGCCGGCGCCGGGACCGCGACGGCCGGCTGCTGCACGTAGGCCACCGGCGCGCCGGAGACGTGGCGCGACAGGCGCACGGATTCTTCGCCTTCCCTGATCTCCAGTTCGGCGAGGTTGGATTCCTCGAGCAGGTCGATGAGCTTCTTGATCTTGCGAAGATCCATGGCGTGCCTCTTGGACGTGAATCGTCTGGAACGGGAATGGGGGTCAGCGCCCGGCGCCGAGTTGCCAGAGCGCGGCGGCCAGCGCCAGCTCGTAGCTGAGCGGGCCGAAGCCGCAGACCACGCCGGTGGCGAGGTCGCTGAGGTAGCTGGTGTGGCGGAACGGCTCGCGGCGGTGGGGGTTGGACAGGTGGACCTCGATGAAGGGGATGGCCACCGCCGCCAGGGCGTCGCGGATGGCGACGCTGGTGTGGGTGAATGCCGCCGGGTTGATCAGGATGAACGCGGTGCCGTCCCCGCGCGCGGCCTGGATCCGCTCGACCAGAGCGTGCTCGGCGTTGGACTGGAAGCTCTCCAGCTCATGCCCGGCCTCGGCGGCGCGCGCGCGCAGCCCGGCGTCGATGCTGGCCAGGTCGGTGTGCCCGTAGATCTCCGGCTCGCGGGTGCCGAGCAGGTTCAGGTTCGGGCCGTGGAGGACGAGCAGCTTTGCCATCAGGGTCACCGGCGGAACAGGCGCGCAGTCTGGGGCAAGCCGCGGATGCTGTCCAGTTCGGCGAAGTTTCCCGAATTTAAGCAGTTGTTTGAGTCGGGGCTCTAGACGCCTGCCGCGGCAGGTCCATCCGGATGCGCATGGGGCGGGGCATCCAGGTCCCTGAGGTAGCCGGCGATCATGGCGCGGCTCGCCCGCAGGGTCCGCATCTGCGCATCCAGTTCGGCCAGGGCCTGCCGCAGTGCGGCGCGGATCCCGTCGCAGGATTCGAACAGGGGCCCTTCCCCCTCGCGCATGCAGGGCAGCAGTTGCCGGATGGTCGCGACCTTGAGGCCGGAGGCGCTGAGCAGGCGGATGTGCCGGGCGGCCCGCAGTTCCGCCTCGCCGTAGTCGCGGTAACCCGAGGCGGTACGCGCGGGGCGCAGCAGGCCCTCTGCCTCGTAGTAACGCAGCATCCGTGCACTCAGGCCGCTGCGGCGCGCCAGTTCGCCGATCTTCATCGTGCCGCCCGGGAGGGTTGACCTTGACAGTACTGTCAAAGTCTAGCATCCGCGCCCCGACCCCACGGAGCCGCGAGGATGGAACAGAACGAGCCCATGACCGCCACGCTGTCGGCCGGACCGGAGCCGGCCGGGGAGCGCCCTGCCACCGCCACGGACCTGGCGCCGCTGGCCTTCGCCGGTTACGCGCACTTCACCGCCATGCAGGTGCGCGGAGGCGGCGTGCGCGGACTGGACCTGCACCTGCAGCGCCTGCGCGAGGCCTCGCTGGCCATGTTCGGCCGTGCACTGCCCGACGACGTGGTGCGCGCGCGCCTTCGCCAGGCGGTGGCGCGCCGGCCGGATGCGTCGCTGACCGCGACGGTGTTCTCCCGGGCCGGGGAGTTCACCGCGGCCGACGGCGGGCTGGACCTGCTGGTGCGCACCGCCGCGCCGGCACGGCCGCCGGCTGGCCCCCTGGCCCTGGCGGCGGTCGTGCACCAGCGCACGCTGGCGCGCTACAAGCATGTCGGCGAGGTCGCCAAGACCTGGTACCTGCGCGAGGCGGTCGCCAGGGGGTTCGACGACGCCGCCTTCATCGATCCGGCCGGGCACGTCGCCGAGGCCACGATCTGGAACCTGGCCTTCTGGGATGGCACGGGGGTGGTCTGGCCGGCGGCGGATGTGCTCCCCGGGGTGACCATGGGCATCGTCCGCCGGCAACTGCGGCGGATGGGCGTGCCCCAGCGCGAACAGGCGCTGACCCTGGAGGACGTGGCCGGGCTGGCCGGGGCGGTGGTGATGAATTCGTGGACGCCGGGGGTGCCGGTGTCGCGGATCGGGCAGGTCCGGCTGCCGGCCGCGCCACGGTTCGTGCAGTGCCTGCACGAGGCCTACGCGGTGGAACCGTTGCAGGCGCCGTGAACGGCGGGCCGTGTTCCTGCTACCGGGTGGCCCAGGCGTCGATCTCGCCGGGTTCGAACGGGCCGATCTTCTGCTTCAGGAGGCGGCCGTCGGCCGAGACCAGCACGGTGTAGGGCAGCACGCCGCGCACGTTGCCCAGGCGTACCCCGGCATCGGCGGGACCGGGGGCGTCGAGCGCGATGGGGTAGGAGACGGGGATGCGGCCCAGGAAGTCGCGGACCGCGGCTTCGTCGTCCAGGGCGATGCCCAGCACCTGCACCCCGGCGTCGCCCTGTCCGCGGGCGAAGCGGTCCAGCTCCGGCATCTCGGCGATGCACGGCCCGCACCAGCTCGCCCACAGGTTGACCAGCAGCGGCCGGCCGGCGAAATCCCCGGGCACGCGCAGGGTGCCGCCGTCGAGCGCGGCCACGGCCAGTGGCGGCACCGGCTCGCCGCGCCGGGCCACGGCCACCCCTTCCGGCGCCGGGGCGGTGGCGGTGAGCGCGTCGTTGAGCAGGCGCTGGCCCAGTTCCGTGCCCAGCAGCGGGCCGGGGCCGTTGACCAGCAGCCCGGCGGCCAGGCCGAGCAGGCCGGCGACCACCGCCGCGGCGACCACCCTGGCGGGCGTGATCCTCATCGCCGCGCGCGCTCCAGGGCCGCGGCGACGATGTCCCCGGTGAGGATCGCCGGCAGCACCTCGCCCTCGCCGCCGCCGGCCGGATAGACCACGTACAGCGGCACGCCGACCGCGCCGTGTTCGGCGAGGTAGGCGCCGATGGCCGGGTCCACGTCGGTCCAGTCACCGACCATGTACACCGCGTCCGCCGCCTCCAGTGCCTCGCGGAACGCGGGGCGCGACAGCACCCGGCGCTCGTTGGCCTTGCAGGTGACGCACCAGTCCGCGGTCATGTTCACGAACACCACCCGGCCGGCCTCGCGCAGGGCGCGCAGGCGTTCGGCCGAGTACGGCACCTGCCAAGCGCTTTCTCCGGCCGCGCGTGCCGGCGCGGCCATCGAGGACACCCGCAGCACCGGCAGCAGCGACACCGCGAGCAGCACCAGCGCCAGCGCGCGCGCCAGCACGCCCGGGCGCCAGCGCCGGCGCTCGAGCCACCACAGCGCGAGCGCGAACACGGCCAGGCCGGCGGCGACCAGCGCCATCGCGTCCACGCCGCGCTGCCGGCCCAGTACCCACAGCAGCCAGGCCGCGGCCAGGTACATGGGGAACGCCAGCACCTGCTTGAACGTCTCCATCCATGCGCCCGGCCTGGGCAGGCGGCCGGCCAGCGCCGGCACGAAGCCGACCAGCAGGAACGGCAGCGCCAGGCCGAGGCCGAGCGCCAGGAACACCAGCATCGCCAGCGCCGCAGGCGCGGTGAACGCGAACGCCAGCGCGCTGCCCATGAACGGCGCGATGCACGGGCTGGCGACCACGCAGGCCAGCACGCCGGTGAAGAAATCGCCGGCCGGGCCGGTCTTCGAAGCGAGCGTGCTGCCTGCCCGGCCGACGCCGATGCCCAGGGTGAACACGCCCGAGAGGGAAAGGCCGACGGCGAACATCAGGTACACCAGCGCCGCCACGAACCAGGGCTGCTGAAGCTGGAAGCCCCAGCCCAGGGCCTGCCCGCCCGCGCGCAGCGCCAGCGCCAGCGCGCCGACCACGGCGAAGGCGGACAGCACGCCGGCCGTGTACCAGAGCGCGTGACTGCGCGCGCGCTGCCGGCTCTCGCCGCTCTGCGCCAGGCCCAGCGCCTTCAGCGACAGGATCGGCAGCACGCAGGGCATCAGGTTGAGCACCAGGCCACCGAGCAGGGCCAGCAGCAGCGCGCCGGACACGCCGCCCGGCGGCAGCGCGGCCTTCGCCGGCGGGGGGCTGCGCATGGCGTTGTCGGCGGCGGCATCAGGCGGTGGCGACGGCGCATCACCGGCCTCCGGCGTCACGGCCGCATCGCCTCCGCCGGTGGCTTCCGCGGCGGACGCGGCATCGTCCGTGGGTTGCGAGGCAGGCGTGGCGTTGACGTTCCCGGGCGGCAGCGACAGCCCGACGCGCCGGGTCATCGGCGGGTAGCAGATGCCTTCGTCCTGGCAGCCCTGGAAGGTCGCCACCAGCACGGCCTCCACGGCGCCGGGCACCGTGCGCCGCAGCGGCAGTTCCACCTCGACCTGGTCGAAGTACACGGTGACATCACCGAAGTGCTCGTCGTGGTGCGCCACGCCCTTCGGCCAGCGCGGCGTGCCCGCGGCGATGCCGTCCGCGCCCTCGATGCGGAAGCTGTTGCGGTCGCGGTAGAGGTAGTAGCCCGGCGCCGGCGTGAACCGCATCAGCACGGTGTTGCCGTCGGCGGCGATGGCCTCGAACGCGAAGGCCTGTTCCTCCGGCAGCGGCGGCGCATCCCGGGCGCCGGCCGCGCCGGCCGGCCGCAGCACGCCGCCGCCCGCGAGCGTACGTGCGAACGTGGAAAAACCCGGATCCTCCGCGCCGCCGGCGCCGGTGGCGGGCGGCAGCACGACCTGCAGCGTGCGCGTCTGCGGCGGGTAGCAGATGCCGAGGTCCGCGCAGCCCTGGTACTTCACCTGCAGCGTGACCCGGTCCGCGCCCCCGGTGGCTTGGCCGGGGAGCACGGCGGCGAGACGCCCGCGGTAGGTCTCGACGTCGCCGAAGAATTCGTCGGTGTACGGCGTGCCCGGCGGCAGCCGCAGTGGCTGCGCCTCGAAGCCGCCTTCCAGCACCTGCACGCCGATGCGATGGCGGTACAGGTAGTAGCCGTCGGCGATCTTCCATTCGATGTCGATGCCGTCGCGCGAGGTGGCACGCGCCGAGAGCGCGAAGGCCTCGTCCACGGGCAGCAGGTCGCGCTCGTCCACGGCCGCGGCCGGCAGCGCGGCCGCCAGCAGCGCCGCGGCCGCCAGCAGCGCCCGCCAGGTCCGCATGGCCTTCATGGCTTCGGCTCCGGCGCGGTCTCGCGCGCGACCCAGTCGAGGTAGGCCGGCAGCCCGGCGACGATGTCCGCGGCGACCACCTCCGGCACCTCGTAGGGGTGCAGTTCCGTGATCCGCGCGGCCATCGCGTCGAAGCGGTCGCGTGCGGTCTTGACCAGCAGCAGGGTTTCCCGCGCCCGCTCGACCTTCCCCTGCCAGCGGTAGACCGAGGTCACGCCCGGCAGGACCTGCACGCAGGCGGCCAGGCGCTCCCCGACCAGCACCTCGGCGATGCGGCCGGCGGTCGCGTCATCGGGGCAGGCGCAGAGGCAGAACAGGGCGTTCATGGCCGGTCGTGATCTCCACGGGGCCGGATAGGGTAGCCGAGGCGGCCAGCCGCTGCTGTCCAGGCATCACGGGTTCGCCGTGCCGGGGCGCGGATGGAACGCGCCGTGCCGGCGTGGCGGGTGCGCCCGCGCCGCACAGGCATTATCCTCGCGCACCTTCCCCCATGCTCCCGGACGGATCCATGCGTCATCCCTTCCGCGCCCGCATCGCCTGCATGCTGCTGGCCCTGTCCGCGCTGCCTGCCTTCGCCCAGCAGGTCGAGGTCGGCGCCGGCATCTCCTTCACCCGCGACAACGAGGACACCCCGGTGTTCGCCCTGGCCTGGCTGCCGGAATGGCGCGAATGGAAGGGCGGCACGGTGCGCTGGGAATTCGGCGCGATGCACGTGCGCGGCCGCAGCCATTCGCATTACGACAACTTCGACGACGTCACCGTGTTCCACGGCGGCGTGCGCTACGAGCGCCCGGGCGGGCTGGTGGCCGGCTTCGGCGTCGGCGTGCAGACGGGCAAGACCGAGGCGCTGTCGGGCGACCCGCAGTTCGTCAGCACCCTCGGCTGGCGCTGGAACCGGTTCTCGCTGCTGGCGCGCCACATCTCCAACGCCAGCATCCACCAGCCGAACGACGGCGAGACGATGCTGCAGGCCGCCTGGCGGTTCTGACGCGGCTCAGGCCGCGCCGGTGTAGCGGCGCGGCACGCGCTTGAGCCCGGTGAGCAGGCGGTAGGGGCTGCTGCCGCTGCGCGCGGCGACCTCGGCCACCGGCAGGTCCGGGCCCCACAGTTCGACCCGGCTGCCGAGGCCGGCCTGCGGGTGGTCGGTGAGGTCCACGGTGAGCATGTCCATGGACACGCGCCCGATCAGTTCGCCCGGGCGGCCGTCGATCCGCACCGGCGTGCCTGCGGGCGCGTACTGCGGGTAGCCGTCGGCGTAACCCACCGCGACCACGCCCACGCGCGTGGGCCGGGTGGTGACGTAGGTGCCGGCGTAGCCGATCGGCTCGCCCGCCCCCAGCTCGCGCACCGCGATCACCCTCGACTCCAGGGTCATCACCGCGCGCAGGGCGCCGGCCTCCGCGTGCGGGGCGTCGAGCATGTGCGTGCCGTACAGCATCAGCCCCGGGCGCACCCACTCGCGCCGCGCCGCGGGCCAGGCCATCAGCCCGGCGGAGTTGGCGATGCTCGCCTGCGGCCGCTCCGGCAGCGTAGCCACCGTGGCATCGAACACCGAGAGTTGTTGCGGGGTGTGGCCGTGCGCAAGCTCGTCGGCGCGGGCGAAGTGGCTCATCGCTACCACTTCCTCGACCCATGGCAGCGCGCGCAGCCGGCGCCAGGCGTCGGCGTACGCCTCCGGCGGCAGCCCGAGCCGGTGCATGCCCGAGTCCAGCTTCAGCCACACCCGCCAGGGCCGCGTGGCGCGGTGGCGCTCCAGCATCTCCAGCTGCCAGGGCGAGGCGACCACGGTCCACAGTCCGTGCCGTTCGATCAGCGGCAGCTCGCCGGTGTCGAAGAAGCCTTCCAGCAGCAGGACCGGCTTCGTGATCCCGGCCTCGCGCAGTTCCAGCGCCTCCTCGATGCAGGCCACGCCGAAACCGTCGGCCTCCGGCTCCAGCGCGCGCGCGCAGGCCGCAGCGCCATGGCCGTAGGCATCGGCCTTGACCACCGCCAGCGCGCGGCCGCCGCCCAGCGCGCGGGCGTGGCGGTAGTTGTGGCGCAGGGCGTCGAGGTCGATGGTGGCGAACGAAGGGCGCATCAGCGCAGTCCCGATGGTTTCGGCCAGGGGCGGTCGTAGCGCGAGATGTCCAGGCCCTCGGTGTCGATCTCCGGCCGGCGCCCGTCGATCAGGTCGGAGAGGTAGCGCGCCGAGCCGCAGGCCATGGTCCAGCCGAGGGTGCCATGCCCGGTGTTAAGCCACAGGTTGCGGTATTTCGTGGCGCCGACCACCGGCGGACCATCGGGCGTGGACGGGCGCAGGCCGGTCCAGAAGGTCGCCTGCGACAGGTCGCCGCCGTACGGGTAAAGGCTGCGTACCACCATCTCCAGCGTTTCCCGCCGCCGCTGCCGCAGCGACAGGTCGTAGCCCGAGACTTCGGCCATGCCGCCGACGCGGATGCGGTCGTCGAAGCGGGTGATCGCGACCTTGTAGCTCTCGTCGAGCACGGTCGAATGCGGCGCCATCTCCGGGCGCGTGATCGGGATGGTCAACGAGTAGCCCTTGAGCGGGTACACCGGCAGGCGGATGCCGAGCGGCGCCAGCAGCAGTGGCGACCAGCTGCCCAGCGCCATCACGTAGGCGTCCGCGGCCTCGCGACGGCCGTCGATGCGCACGCCCGCCAGGCGGTCGCCGTCGGACTCCAGCGTCTCGACCCTGCTGCCGAAGCGGAACTCCACGCCCGCGGCTTCGGCCATCGCCGCCAGCCGGGTGGTGAACAGGTGGCAGTCGCCGGTCTCGTCGCCGGGCAGGCGCAGCGCGCCGACCAGGGTGTCGGCCACCTCCGCCAGCGCCGGCTCGACCCGGACGATGCCGGCGCGGTCGAGCACCTCGTAGGGCACGCCGTACTCGCGCAGCACGGCGATGTCGCGCGCGGCGGCGTCGAGCTGGGCCTGGGTGCGGAACAGCTGGGTGGTGCCCAGGGTGCGCTGCTCGTACTGGATGCCGGTCTCGCGGCGCAGCTCGGCCAGGCAGTCGCGGCTGTACTCGGCCAGCCGGACCATCCGCGCCTTGCTCACCGCGTAGCGGTCCCGGGTGCAGTTGCGCAGCATCGCCCACAGCCAGCGGTACTGGTCCGGGTCGGCGGTGGGCTTGATTGCCAGCGGCGCGTGCCGCGACAGCAGCCACTTCACCGCCTTCAGCGGGATGCCCGGGGCGGGCCAGGGCGAGGCATAGCCGGGCGAGACCTGGCCGGCGTTGCCGAAGCTGGTGGACAGGGCCGGGCCGGACTCGCGGTCGACCACCACCACTTCGTGCCCGCGCTGGCGCAGGTACCAGGCGGTGGTCACGCCGATCACGCCCGAACCGAGGATGAGGATGCGCATGGGGAGGACAGGCTTTTCCAGGGACAGGGCCGCGGCCGGGACCGGATCCCGCGCCGGGATATCCGCCAGTATAGGCAGCAGTCAGCAGCAAAAATTTCCGTATACAGGCCTGCAACCGGGTAATATTCCTGGAAAATGACATGTGGTCAGGACGAATGAAAGCCCGGGAACTTGACCGCATCGACCGCCGGATCCTGCGCATCCTGCAGCGGGAAGGCCGGATTTCCTTCACCGAGCTGGGCGAGCGCGTGGGGCTGTCCACCACGCCCTGCGCCGAGCGGGTGCGCCGGCTCGAGCGGGAGGGGATCATCACCGGCTACCACGCCCGGGTGGCGCCGGAGGCGGTCAAGGCCGGCCTGCTGGTCTTCGTCGAGGTCAGCCTGGCCTACAAGTCCGGCGACATCTTCGAGGAGTTCCGCCGCGCCGCCCTGCGCCTGCCCAACGTGCTCGAGTGCCACCTGGTCTCGGGCGACTTCGACTACCTGATCAAGGCCCGGATCTCGGAGATGGCCTCCTACCGCAAGCTCCTGGGCAGCACCATCCTGACCCTGCCCCACGTGCGCGAGTCCAGGAGCTACATCGTCATGGAGGAGGTCAAGGAGACCCTGGAGCTGCCGATCCCGGATTGAGCCGGGACGGGGGCGGAAAAAATTTTTTCGCGCCCCCCTTGAAACCCGGCCCGGCCCCCCTCACATCCCGGGGCACCTCCCGGCCAGACCGGGATTGCTGCGCCCGCGGCATTGGCAGTCGCCAGGGGAGAGTGCCAATGTTGCCGAGTATTTCCCAATAAAATCAATCACTTGCGAGGATTGAACATGAGCAACATCAAGCCGCTGTACGACCGTGTGGTCATCAAGCGCATGGAAGAGGAGAAGGTGTCCGCCGGCGGGATCGTGATCCCGGACACGGCCGCCGAGAAGCCGATCAAGGGCGAAGTCGTCGCCGTCGGCGAAGGCAAGGTCCTCGACAACGGCAGCGTGCGCGCCCCGAAGGTCAAGGTCGGGGACAAGGTGCTGTTCGGCAAGTACAGCGGCACCGAGGTGAAGCTCGACGGCGTCGAGTACCTGGTGGTCCGCGAGGACGACATCCTCGCGATCCTGGGCTGACCCGGGACCTTCCGCGGTTCCGCCCGCGACACACACGCATTCCGATGGCGGGCCTGGCCCCGCCCCACAAAATTCTTTCGAGGTAATCGCAAATGGCTGCCAAGGAAATCCGTTTCAGTGAGGACGCGCGCGCCAAGATGCTGCGCGGCGTCAACGTGCTCGCCAACGCCGTGAAGGCGACGCTGGGCCCGAAGGGCCGCAACGTCGTGCTCGAGAAGAGCTTCGGCGCCCCGACGATCACCAAGGACGGCGTGTCCGTCGCCAAGGAGATCGAGCTGTCCGACAAGTTCGAGAACATGGGCGCCCAGA